>MDTG01433339.1_pt1 | contig 13619 bp, 11 predicted proteins | sample 811421 | NCBI WGS metagenome assembly MDTG01 (sample SAMN05326645, study PRJNA326480) | marine metagenome | isolation source: seawater | place: Pacific Ocean: South East | collected 2011 | reverse complement strand
GTGAGAGTAGGTCATCGTCAAGCTTTAAATATAAGAGCCCTGTTGCTAACGCAACAGGGCTTTTTTTTTGTTTGTTCGAAAGGGGTTGATAAAACGTATAGCGAAACCTGTGCTTCTTGGACGTTTTTATTGCGATTCATTCACTCGTTCTAATTTGAACGGATGGGCTCGATACATACGTTTTAGATATACACCTTTAACGGTCTATAACAGTGAAGTGGAAGAGATAGAAGACAGGCGACTAAAAGTCGCCCCATTGATTTTGTAAAAGCGTAACAGCTGTCAGGGCCGCCGTTTCCGTACGAAGAACTCTAGGTCCGATGAGTTTAGATTGAAAGCCATAAGTGCAAGCCAGTTGGATTTCATCTTGAGATAACCCGCCTTCTGGGCCAATGGCAATCACGGCTGTAGTAACCGAATCAGATGAATTCTGTTTTACATTGCCCCTTGGATCTAATACCCACTTTTCATCGGCATCAACCTTGGTAACCCAGTCTTGAAATTTAACCACAGGGTTTAGTTTAGGCAGGATGTCACGGCCACATTGTTCACAGGCGCTGATAATAATACCTTGCCATTGTTTATGTTTTTTCTCCATGCGCTCAGCATTGAGTTTTACATCACAGTGCTCCGTCCATAAAGGTGTGATTTCAGCAACGCCAAGCTCCACAGACTTTTGAATCACCAGTTCCATTTTATCGCCTTTTGATAGAGCTTGGCCCACATGAATGAAAAGCGGTGATTCATTATGACTAGGTACTTTACGCTCTATAGTGACGGATACTCGTTTGCGATCACTGTGCTCGATTATGGCTTCAAAGTGGTGATTAGTCTCACCATTGAATAGGATAAGCTGACGCCCTGCCTGCATGCGTAAAACCTTTCCGACATGATTAGCTGCACTATCATCTAAGTTGACAGTAGTACCTTCTACAAAGGCTTGTGGAGTGTATATTCGAGGAATGCGCATATTGGGTCTGATTAGGAGCAGGTTGGATGAGTACAATACCAGTGTCTTGGATTTGCCTCTATATTATCAGTGAAATTATCGAGCATGATTGCCATCACAAAAGGGAGCGTTTTCGGTATCCTTGCAAGCACATAAGAATCTAGTTTCATTATTTTCTGCGGTAAATTTTAACGGCTGGTAAGGTGTGCCTTTATGGCTGCCATCACAAAAAGGTTGGGATTGGCTTCGGCCACATTCACACCAAAAATAAGTTTTACCGGATTCAAGCTCGACACGGATAGGCTGGCGCATAGATATTTCGTTATTAAAGGTTGGCGGTTGGGGAGTATAGATAAAATGAAGAGCAAGTTGAGATTGCCAGACTTAAATTATTTAAGTCTGGCAATAATCATTACCAAAGACCAAGGTTTTTCCAAACATTCATGCAAGGATCTGCTTGGTTTAATGTGTAGAAGTGTAAGCCGGGAACATCATTCTCAACAAGATCTTCACACATTTGTGTAATCACTTCTTCACCAAACTTCATGATGCTTTCGCTGTCATCACCGTAGGCCTCAAGTTGCTTACGAATCCAGCGAGGAATTTCTGCACCGCAAGAATCGCTAAAGCGCGCAAGTTTTGTGTAGTTGGTGATTGGCATGATGCCTGGCACGATTGGAATATCGATGCCCATTTCTTCACAACGGTCGAGAAAGTAAAAATAACTGTCGACGTTGAAAAAGTATTGAGTGATAGCACTGTTTGCACCAGCATCGACTTTGCGTTTGAAATTTAGAAGATCTTGCTCAAAGTTTTGTGCTTGTGGGTGCATTTCAGGATAAGCGGCAACTTCTAAGTGAAACTTATCGCCATGTTCCGCACGAATCAATTCAACGAGTTCGTTAGCGTATTTTAATTCACCTGCGCTAGCAGCCATGCCTGATGGTAAGTCACCACGTAATGCAACAATGCGCTGAATGTCATTTTGTGCATAGTGATTAAGTAAATCTTTAATATTGGCTTTGGTTTCGCCGACGCACGATAAGTGAGGCGCTGTACCAATGCCTTTGGCGTTCATGCCCGTTACGGTATTCACAGTGTGTTCACGAGTGGAACCACCTGCACCATAAGTAACCGAGAAAAAATCAGGGTTGAGTGCGGCCAGTTTGTCGCGGGTGGCGAACAGTTTGGTGGTGCCTTCTTCCGTTTTAGTTGGGAAGAATTCAAAGCTTAAACGGAAATTGTCCATGGTCATCTCGGTATCAATGTGTTTACTAACAAGCTTTCATAGTGCGCTTGAAGCCGAAGCTTAACGCTTCGAGCTCCAAGCTTCTAGCTCGAAGTATTAGTACTTGTAGCTTTCTGGTTTGTAAGGGCCGTCAACCGGTACGCTGATGTAGTCGGCCTGGTTTTGAGTCAGCTTAGTTAAGACACCGCCGAAACCTTCTACCATGTCTTTTGCTACTTCTTCGTCTAACTTCTTAGGCAAGATTTTCACGTATACATTTTCAGCTTTCTCAGCTTCAGGTAAGTCCGCAAATTTCTTCTCGAATAAGTACATTTGGGCTAGAACCTGGTTGGCGAACGAGCCATCCATAATACGGCTAGGGTGGCCTGTTGCATTACCAAGGTTTACTAAACGACCTTCAGAAAGCAAGATCAAATGATCATCGCTTGCTTTGTCGCGATAGATTTTATGAACCTGAGGTTTGATCTCATCCCATTCCCAGTTTTCACGCATGAACGCCGTATCAATTTCGTTATCGAAATGACCAATGTTACAAACCACGGCACGATTTTTAAGAGACTGAAGCATGTTTTTATCACATACATTTACGTTACCGGTTGTGGTTACGATCAGGTCTGTGGTGCCAAGAAGTTCTTTGTTGATACCTTCAAGGGTGCCAGTGTTAACACCGTCGATGAATGGGGAAACCACTTCAAAGCCATCCATGCATGCTTGCATGGCGCAAATAGGATCCACTTCTGTGACTTTTACGATCATACCTTCTTGACGTAGAGAAGCCGCAGAACCTTTACCCACATCACCGTAACCAACAACCAAGGCTTTTTTGCCTGAAAGCAGGTGGTCAGTACCACGTTTGATGGCATCGTTTAAAGAATGACGGCAGCCATATTTGTTGTCGTTTTTCGATTTGGTTACGGCATCGTTTACATTGATGGCAGGCACTTTAAGCTCACCTTTTTCCATCATTTCTAATAGACGATGTACACCTGTGGTGGTCTCTTCAGAGATACCATGGATGTCTTTTAGTAGTTGTGGATATTTGTTGTGAACCATTTCAGTTAGATCGCCACCGTCATCAAGAATGATGTTGGCATCCCATACTTGGTCGCTACCGGTTTCAGCAAGAATCGTTTGCTCGATGCACCATAGGAATTCTTCTTCAGTTTCGCCTTTCCAAGCAAATACAGGAATGCCCGCTGCTGCAATGGCCGCCGCTGCATGGTCCTGAGTGGAGAAGATGTTACAAGAAGACCAACGAACGTCAGCACCAAGATCAACCAAGGTTTCAATCAAAACCGCAGTTTGGATGGTCATGTGGATACAACCCATGATTTTAGCATTAGCTAAAGGTTGTGCATCTTTGTATTTACGACGAAGTGCCATCAATGCTGGCATTTCACCTTCGGCGATTTGGATTTCTTTACGGCCGTAAGCGGCGTCTAGAGCAAACTGCTCTGGGGTTTTGGCGGCTACTTTGTAGTCTGTGAAAGACATAATTATTCCTCTTTGAAAAACTGTATGCAGCGGGTAACGCTGCGTCACTTATGTTTGGTTTAATCGGATAAAGAGTTCATCTTCATCCGATAAGCGCACTAAATACCGGCAGCCGCTTTTAACTCGTTAACCTTGTCTGTGCGTTCCCAGGTGAACGCCGTAAAGGTTTTTGTTTTCTCTTCGCCACGATCCAGATACGTGTAAGACGCTTCAAATGGTTCACGTCCAAAGTGGCCGTAAGCCGCTGTGATCTGATACATAGGGTTTAATAACTCTAGCTGGTTTTGAATCGCGTAAGGACGTAAATCAAATACGGTGCGAATCACTTTTGCTAATTCGATGTCGGTTAACTTGCCGGTGCCGAAGGTGTTAACAGAAATTGAGGTCGGTTCAGCCACACCAATGGCATAAGACACTTGGATTTCACAGCGATCAGCAAGACCTGCCGCTACGATGTTTTTCGCAACATAGCGCCCCATGTAGGCCGCAGAGCGGTCAACTTTTGAAGGGTCTTTACCAGAGAAAGCCCCACCGCCGTGACGAGCCATGCCGCCGTAGGTATCAACAATGATTTTACGCCCAGTTAAACCAGCGTCGCCCACAGGGCCGCCAATTACAAAATTACCGGTTGGGTTGATGTGGAATAAAGTATCAGAGGTTAACCAGCCATCAGGGAACACAGGCTTGATAATGTGTTCAAGCACTTCAGCACGTAACTCATCTAATGAAATAGACGGGTCATGTTGGGTGGACAATACAACGGCGTCTACTTTAGGCGAGTCGCCTTCATAGTTAATGGTTACCTGAGATTTAGCATCCGGGCGTAACCAAGAAAGGGTGCCGTTACGACGCAGTTCAGACTGACGTTGAACCAATAAATGCGCATAGTAAACCGGCGCGGGCATTAGGTTAGGGGTTTCGTTGGTGGCATAACCAAACATTAAGCCTTGGTCGCCAGCACCTTGATCTTCAGGCTTGGCGCGGTCAACACCTTGGTTGATATCCACAGACTGTTTACCGATACCGTTTAATACTGCGCAGGTAGCGCCATCAAAACCCACTTCAGAGCTGTTATAACCAATACCCGTGATTACATCACGTACGATGTCTTCAAGATCCACATAGCAAGATGTGGTCACTTCACCCGCCACAACGGCCATACCGGTTTTAACTAATGTCTCAACCGCTACACGAGCGTATGGGTCACGAGCGATGATGGCATCTAAAACCGCATCACTGATTTGGTCGGCCACTTTATCTGGGTGTCCTTCAGATACGGATTCCGATGTGAAAATAGAATATTCGCTCATGGGTGTATTCTCCTTAAGTTATTCTTTTAATGTTCTAGGGTTTTTTAAACAATTGAATCTGAATTTGAAAACCATTACGTAAACCAACAAAAACTTGATGTTGGTGACTTAATCCTGCATCCCGCGCCCACTGCTTAATTTCTTCTGGGTCCAGTCCGAGCCAGATATCACCGCAACTTTCTTTTACCCAGTTTTGATCGTGTGGGCATAAATCGGTAATAAGCAGATAGCCGTTCTTATCTAATAACTTTGCACAGGTGGTTAAAACCTCTGCTGGCGTTGGAATATGATGAAGCACCATATTAAACGCTAATAAATCCACTGTTATAGTACGCGTCACAGCATCAAGTGGTTCCCCTAAAACGAACTCTATGTTGGTTAGAGGGCAGTGTTGTTTCGCCAGCTCCAGCATGGCTGGTGAATTATCTAAGGCATATACCTTGGTGAAACGTTCACTTAGTGGCTTTAAAAACCCACCTTGGCCTGGGCCCACTTCCATGGCTTGAGCCGTGTTGGCCAGCTCTATGGTTTTTAGAATTTCTTCAAGGCTTTCGCCGTAATGTTCGTATCCAGCAATTAAGTCGGTGACCTGGGTAAACTTACCTGCATGCTTTTCAAAAAACAGTTGGCTCTGTTTTGCCCGCTCAGCATATATATTGGCTAAGCCACTTTCTAAATCTGTATGCCAAGCCATTGCATCAATGGCGTTAAAAATACTACCTCGTACAGAATCAAGGGCGGCGCCATTAAGTAGCGTGCGACGATAAAAAATCGAATTGCCTTCTCGGCGTGTGGTCACTAATTGCGCACTGGCTAAAATCTTAAGGTGATGACTCATGCGCGACTGGCTTACATTAAAGATATTGGCCAACTCTAGTACACCGAATGAGTCTTGCTCTAATAATTGCAGAATCTGTAAGCGCAGGCTGTCACCTGTGGCTTTATTCAGCAAGGCAAGGTTATCGATGTTTGTGCTTGGGTCAGTAACAGGCACGCAGCACACCTAATGATTAACAGGTTGGCTAAGGTATCACTCTGGGTTGGATATGCCAATATCTATATTAAAATATTTTGATATAGGTTTTGACGGCTTAATAGCCCTCTGGAATGGCAGTGAGGGAGGGTAGCAGCTGGCTTATGCGTTATGGGTATAACCAAATGTCATTATCTCGAGCCTTAAGTGTGTGATATACATAAAGTTATGCCAGAAAAGGCCGATAATAAAAATAACAAAAGAGGGATCGCCATGAACAAGAAAAACGCATTGAGCATTTTATTTTTCGCCAGCTTTTTAGCCATGGTTTTGGTGGGTATGGTGTATTTACAGCCTGAAAAACCTCAGCCGCAAACCGCAGAATACGACCTACGCGGTTTCCCTGCGTTGCCTAGTGAACGCCAATAATTTTTAAGTCATATTTAAAATAAATAGATGAAAAACGCCTTTAAAGAGGCGTTTTTTATAAGTGATACAAATTAAAACGTTAGAAGCTTTGGTTTGTAAATTTTAAGGTTTGGCATGGTCATACCAGCACTGGCGTTGATATAGGTTGGGTCAGTCACTGTGTAACGACGCCCGTTAAGCTCCCAGCTATCACCTGCGATCTTACCATTTAATGCCACTGCGGCTGCAATGTGGCCAGGGTAATCCAATAAAACGACGTCAAGTTTAAGCAGGCGTTTTGTCAGCCATGCAAACAATGCCGCACGATCTTCACAATCGCTATATGGGTAGTGCAGGGTTTCTACCGGATACAAGTAATTCTCTTCGCGGAACTGTTGCTCGTCGGTTTTGTATTCAAATGCGGTTTGTACAAAGCGCAGTAATAAATTCACCGCGTCTTGTTCGCTCTTGCCTTTTACTAGCGGGGCAAGCTGTGTGAGTAATTCGTCGGTTGTACTTTGTGGCAAACCTTCGTGGGCATATTGGCTAATGGCCAGTTGCGGCGTCGTTTTTGCCAGCTCAATTTGGCCAAGGTCGTAGTGTAATTTGATGTTGTGAGTTTGCCCTTGGTATTGAAAGCTCAAGTCTCTTTGTTTGATTTGGCTTGATGATAATAGTTGCTGGTTGTTGTTGAAATCCAGCGGTGTGTTAGCACCTGAGTGCTTGCCATCATAAGTGAAGGCGCGGCCGGTATTGAGTTTTTTGCCATCTAAGCTTACCGCATAAAAGCGGGTGTTATTAAATGTAAAATAGGTGACGCCAAACAGAGCTTGTTTAGAGGGCATGAGTAGAAATGCATTTTGATTGTAAGCAATGCGTGCATCAAAACCGGCTTTTACGAGCAGGTACCAGGTAGTGAGCTGTTGCGCGTTATGTTCGAGAATATTGAGTGCTTGTATATAGCGATGAAATAACACCGCAGTGCCCCAAGGGTTCAGTTTTAAGCGCTTCGCTGTATCTGTGAGTTGTTTAATGGCTGCATTGTGAGGGGTGCTGGCAAGTGCAGCGTAGAAATCGGCGATGCTATCGCTGCCCATTTTGCCTGTAATACTTTGTTTTAGGGTTTTATCCTTTGGTAGCTGAACCGTATGCCCAAATACGTTCACTACAACCGTGTTGGCACTTGGTTTGGGCTGAGTGGGCTTTACTGGCGCCGGTTTAGGCTCGGGGCTTAGTGTAGGCTCGGCTAGCACAATGGGTTTGATTTTCGGCGTATTATCATTGGAAGGTGTAGTAATAGGTTTTGGCTTAGGCGCCTTAGGTAGTAGCACAGGCTTGGGCTTGGTATCCAATACCTCTGGCTTTTTCACTTCAACCGCTTTCCACTGCTGCTTAAGAAAGCCCAAGAAAGCCTGATCTTCGGCATCCATGTAATTTTGAAATTCTTGCTGGGCTTCTTCCATGTCCATGGAATTTTGTTTGAGCCATTCGTCATATTCGCTATCGGCAAAGGCCGAGGGGGCTAAAAGTACCAAAAGGCCGAGGATCGTAGGGTATTTCATGGTTATTCCCTTATTGTTTTTATTCCTTTCCTAACACTGACCGATTCCGCAATGAAAAGCCAGATATGATCCCATCCTTCATTGATGAATGGTCTATTCTCAGGGATAATACGCCCCCTTAATTATTGTGCCCAGCAGTAAGCCTTCTCTTACTGCCTTTTAAAAGATCAAATAGATCAGGAGTCTCCATGACAGACCGTCGTCAGCTGGCCAACGCGATACGTGCATTGAGTATGGATGCCGTACAGAAAGCAAAATCAGGCCATCCAGGTGCCCCAATGGGCATGGCGGACATTGCTGAGGTTCTATGGAACGACCATATGAACCACAACCCAGCCAACCCTGATTGGTTTGACCGTGACCGTTTTGTCCTGTCCAACGGCCATGGCTCTATGCTGATTTACTCTCTATTGCACCTAACGGGCTACGAGCTTGGCATTGAAGATCTTAAGCAATTCCGTCAAATGCACTCTAAAACCCCAGGTCACCCAGAATACGGTTATGCACCGGGTATCGAAACCACTACTGGCCCGCTCGGTCAAGGCATTGCTAACGGCGTGGGCATGGCGTTAGCGGAGAAAGTATTAGCAGCACAATTTAACAAGCCAGGTCACGACATTGTTGACCACAACACCTATGTGTTCCTAGGTGATGGCTGCATGATGGAAGGTATCTCTCACGAAGCGTGTTCATTAGCCGGCACCTTAGGCCTAGGTAAGCTTATTGCGTTCTACGATGACAACGGTATTTCTATCGATGGTGAAGTGGAAGGTTGGTTTACTGACGATACGGTTAAGCGTTTTGAATCTTACGGCTGGCAGGTTATCCCAGCGGTTGATGGTCATGACAGTGCAGCACTAGAAGCCGCTATTCAAGCGGGTAAAGCGGAAGCCAACAAGCCAACCCTTATTTGCTGTAAAACCATCATCGGTTTTGGCTCACCAAACAAAGAAGGCAAAGAAGATTGCCACGGCGCCCCACTAGGTGACGACGAAATCAAACTAACTAAAGAGCGTTTAGGTTGGCATCACGGTGCATTTGAAGTGCCTGAAGACGTTTACGCTGGCTGGAGCGCAAAAGATAAAGGCGCTGCAAAAGAAGCCGCTTGGAACGAAAAATTCGCAGCTTACGCCAAAGCCTTCCCAACCGAAGCCGCTGAATTCACTCGTCGTATGAAAGGCGAGCTACCGGCTGACTTCTCTGCAAAAGCCGATGCCTTCATTCAAGAGTGCCAAGAAAAAGGCGAAAGCATTGCATCACGTAAGGCTTCACAAAATGCCATTAAAACCCTGGCCCCTGAGTTGCCTGAGATTCTAGGTGGTTCGGCTGACCTTGCAGGTTCTAACTTAACACTTTGGCCACAAGCGAAAGGCGTTGAAGCAAAAGACGCATCCGGTAATTACGTATTTTACGGCGTACGTGAATTTGGTATGAGCGCCATCATGAACGGTGTTGCCTTACACAAAGGTTTTGTAGCGTACGGTGCAACCTTCTTAATGTTCATGGAATACGCCCGTAACGCTATTCGCATGGCAGCATTGATGCAGCAACGTGCCATTCATGTTTATACCCACGACTCTATTGGTCTGGGTGAAGATGGCCCAACTCACCAGCCGGTTGAGCAGTTAACTAACTTGCGTACTACGCCAAACCTAAACACATGGCGCCCATGTGATGCGGTTGAAACGGCAGTGGCTTGGAAAAACGCCGTTGAGCGTGCAGATGGCCCAACAGCCATGATTTATTCTCGCCAAGGTTTGCCTCACCAAGATCGTACTGCGACGCAAGTGGCTGACATCAACAAAGGTGGTTACATCCTTAAAGATGCGGCTGATGCAAAAGCCATCATCATTGCTACCGGTTCTGAGATTGGTTTAGCCATGGATGCAGCCGCAGCCCTTGAAGCCAAAGGCACGCCAGTACGTGTAGTTTCAATGCCGTGTGCTGAAATCTTCTGTAAACAAGATGCAGCGTACATTGAATCTGTATTGCCAGCGGCCATTACTGCCCGCGTTGCAGTAGAAGCGGCGCATAAAGATTACTGGTACAAGTTTGTTGGCCTAAATGGCGCGGTTGTGGGCATGGAAACCTTCGGTGAATCTGCGCCGATCGCGGATTTGATGAAGCACTTTGGTTTTACAACTGAAGCAGTAGTCGCCGCAGTAGAAGGCGTACTGTAAGGAAGCTACTGCGCTTGCTTATGCGGCGTTGAAAATAATTTTTAGATCGTTACACAGGCGTCCCGAAAGTGTGAAATGTTAAAAGGGCGCCTCACTAATAATTATTTTTTGCCTTGTCTAAGCTTCGCTCATGGCGCTTCCGGAAACTCTCTTGTGATAATTCACTTGAGAGTTTTTGTTTGTTTAGATTGATTAAAATGAATGCCTTTTCCGCCCATGCGCGGGATGACGGTTTACATTGTTTTGTTTGTTTTAGGTAGTCACTTACTCTTATGTCACAAAAAATTGCAATCAACGGTTTTGGTCGTATCGGGCGCTGTGTCCTGCGGGCCATCTATGAGCGCAATTTACAAAGTGAATTTGAAATTGTGGCCATCAACGAGCTGGCGGATTGTGAAACCATTAGCTACATGTTGCGTTATGACAGTACCCATGGTCGTTTTCCGTTTGATGTATCGGTGCAAAACGATGTATTGACCATTACCGATGGTGAAGGCATTGCACGCCATATTCAAATTTTGCATGAAGCCGAGATTGAAAATCTGCCTTGGAAAAATTTAAACGCAGACGTGGTTTTAGAATGTACTGGTCAGTTTAAAAACCAAGAACAATTACAGCCTCACTTAGTTCAAGGCGCGAAAAAAATATTGTTAAGTCAGCCTGGTGAAAGTGATGTGGATTTCACCTTGATTGCTGGCGTGAATCAAAATGAATTATTAGCGGAACACAAAATTGTTTCTGTGGGTTCGTGTTCTACTAATTGTGTATTGCCTGTTATGTCTATATTAGATGAACAGTTTGGTATCGAAAGTGGGGTAAGCACTACTATCCATTCTGCCATGAATGATCAGCCGGTAATCGATGCGTACTCCAGTGACTTACGCCGTACACGCGCAGCCGTTGCCAGTATTATTCCCGTTGATACAGCGTTACCAAAAGGCATTGCTCGTATTATGCCTCACTTAGATGGTTGTATTGAAAGTCTGCATTTACGTGTTCCCACATTAAATGTGTCGGCCATGGATTTAACATTACAGTTAAAAAATGAAGTAACGGTTGAGCAAATTAATACGTTATTAAAACAACACAGCTTGGCAGATTTAAATGGCTTAATTGGTTTTACAAATGAGCCCCACGCATCTGTGGATTTTAATCATGATGCACGCAGCGGTGTGATTGATGGTACGCAAACCCGAGTCAGCGGTGAATGCTTATTAAAAATATTAATCTGGTTTGATAATGAATGGGGCTTTGCAAATCGTATGGTAGATGCGTTGCAGCAAGGTGTCTTTAAAAAAGATTTATAAGTAATTGCCGGGAGGTCTTTGCGCGATGAATGCAAAGAAGCGTCGCGCTTAAAGTCCCTCCCACAAAGAATAGAAAGTTAAGAAATTAAAACATAGGAAGAAGACATGACTGTTTTAAGAATGGCCGACCAAGACCTTAAAGGAAAAAAGGTTTTAATTCGTGAAGATCTAAACGTACCGGTTAAAGATGGCAAGGTCACATCCGATGCGCGTATTCGTGCATCACTACCGACCATTAAACTAGCCCTTCAAGCCGGCGCTAAAGTGATTGTTATGTCTCACCTTGGTCGCCCTACTGAAGGCGAGTTTGAAGAAAAATTCTCCATGCAGCCAGTTGCGAACTATTTAAGCGATGCGTTGGGTAAAGAAGTGCCTGTTGTTAAAGATTTTGCTAGCGGTGTAGATGTTGCCGATGGCGAATTAGTTTTGTTAGAAAACGTGCGCTTTAACAAAGGCGAGAAAAAAGACGAAGACGATCTAGCCAAAGCTTACGCAGCCCTTTGTGATGTGTTTGTAATGGATGCATTTGGTACCGCACACCGTGCACAAGCATCCACTCACGGTGTCGCCAAGTTTGCACCGATCGCATGCGCAGGTCCGTTACTTGCAGCTGAATTGGATGCACTAGGTAAAGCGTTAGATAAACCAGAGCGTCCGTTAGTGGCCATTGTTGGTGGCTCAAAAGTGTCTACTAAGCTTGAAGTTTTAGAAAGCCTATCTGATATTTGTGATCAAATCATTGTGGGTGGTGGCATCGCCAATACCTTCTTAGCCGCCGCTGGCAAACCAGTGGGTAAGTCTTTGTATGAAGAAGACCTCGTGCCACAAGCCAAAGCGTTAATGGAAAAAGTATCCATTCCTGTACCCACTGATGTGGTGTGTGCGAAAAAATTTGCGGAAGACGCAGAAGCGACTTTGAAGTCAGCAGACGATGTAACCGAAGACGATATGATTTTTGACATTGGCCCTGATTCTGCAAAAGCACTAGCGGCACAATTAAAAGAAGCGAAAACCATTATCTGGAATGGCCCTGTTGGCGTATTCGAATTTGATCAATTTGGCGAAGGCACTAAGGCCCTTGCTTTGGCCATTGCTGAAAGTGCTGGTTTCTCTATCGCTGGTGGCGGTGATACCTTGGCCGCTGTGGATAAGTATGATATCGCAGATAAAGTCTCTTATATTTCAACCGGTGGTGGTGCCTTCCTTGAGTTTGTTGAAGGCAAAGTATTACCAGCCGTTGCGATTTTAGAAACACGCGCTGCAGAATAAAGGCTATTGCGCTTTAATTATGGTGTTAAAAGTCCTGGGCCTATTGTGGACTAGATAATTTGAAGCGCTAATTGCTCGATTTAAAAGACGCTAACTAGCGTCTAGCGGGGATTTCGTTACAATACCTGCAATAAATATAAATGAGAGTCAGGTGCATTTAGTACTGGAAACCTGGCCTCAAATTCAGAATTTAATTAGAGGATACAAACATGGCACTTATTTCCCTACGCCAAATGTTGGATCACGCGGCTGAATATAGTTACGGCGTTCCTGCTTTTAACGTAAACAACCTAGAGCAAATGCGTGCCATCATGATGGCGGCGGATCAAACGGATTCTCCTGTTATCGTGCAAGCCTCTGCTGGTGCGCGTAAATACGCAGGTGCGCCTTTCTTGCGTCACCTTATTTTAGCGGCCATTGAAGAATTTCCACATATCCCTGTTTGTATGCACCAAGACCATGGCGCATCGCCGACAGTTTGTCAGCGTTCTATCCAGCTAGGTTTCTCATCAGTGATGATGGACGGCTCCCTGGGTGAAGACGGCAAGACCCCAATGTCTTATGAGTACAACGTAGATGTGACTCGTCGCACCGTTGAAATGGCTCATGGTTGTGGTGTATCGGTTGAGGGCGAGCTAGGTGTGTTGGGTTCCCTTGAGACTGGTCAAGCGGGTGAAGAAGACGGTGTTGGCGCTGAAGGTACTTTGACTCATGATCAAATGCTGACAGACCCTGAAGAAGCGGCTGACTTTGTTAAGCAAACTCAAGTGGATGCACTTGCTATTGCATGTGGTACCTCTCACGGTGCGTACAAATTTACCCGTCCACCAACGGATGACATTCTCGCGGTTGATCGTATTAAAGAAATCCACAAGCGCATTCCTAATACGCACCTTGTTATGCACGGTTCATCTTCTG
>MDTG01345829.1_pt1 | contig 13619 bp, 9 predicted proteins | sample 811421 | NCBI WGS metagenome assembly MDTG01 (sample SAMN05326645, study PRJNA326480) | marine metagenome | isolation source: seawater | place: Pacific Ocean: South East | collected 2011 | reverse complement strand
CTTGGATGAAAGTTTTCCATCAATAGATCAATAGCATTTACTTCTGTTGATACATCTCCTGTAGGTCCAGGGATATCTTGTACAACAGTTTGCTGAATATCGTTAAACCCTTCAACACCCCATCTTGAAAGGGTTAAATAGCTTAAAAATTCAACTAAAGGTGAGGATACTTTTGTAATTAATCCTGCAAGCATGATTTGAGGAATTAAAATCAAAGGTACAATCGTCATTGCTTTTTCAGTTGAATTAACTGAAGCTGAAAGTAGAAGTCCAAGAAAGGTAGCTGCTACAGAAATAAATGACATCCAAAAAAAAGCGTCAACAGCATTATTAATACTAACAATATTATTCCCATATCCTATTGATAAAATACAAATAAACAAGAAAGATTGAATAATTGTAAAAAAAGTTAAAACAGTAATTTTTGATAACAAATATGGAAAAATATCAAGATTAAACATTCTTTCACGTTTATATATAGCTTTTTCACTCACTATCTCACGTGCTGCATTCTGTGTACCAAGCCAGATTGAAGATATTGCAATCATAAACAAAACTCCACTTGAAATCTCATCAAAAATAAGACAAATGAGAATAGCTATTATAGGAGCTTGCAATAGCATTATCGCTGAATTTATCTTATCATTAGTTTTTATCCTAAAATATCTCATTGTAAGCCAATAATATTGAAGAAACAATGACGTATTTGAATTTGATTTTACGTTAAAATCTTGAGAGGTTGTTTGAGTTAATGGCCTAGGGTTAAGGTACTTTTTTATCCATTGACTTGCAGTAACTCCAGAAATTTGAGTAAACACAGCAACTGCCGTTTCAACATTAAAGTACTGTTTATACTTTTTTGAATCACCATAATACGTAATACTACCTCCTTCAGCCATAAATATAACTTCATCCATATATTCTAAATCCTCAGGCTTATGTGTTACCATAACTACAGTAGTTCCTCTTTCAGATAATTTTTTTAAAATTCCTAAAAAATCTTCAACCGTTTGAGGATCTAATGGTGATGTTGGCTCATCTAAAAAAAGAATTAAAGGATCGGTTAAAAGCTCTACTGCAATAGAAACTCTTTTTCTTTGTCCACCACTGATTTCTGATATTAAATTATGCTTTATATGTGAGATATTTAAATCTTTAAGAATCTGATTTATCCTTTCATCAATTTTTTTATCTGAAGGTTTATCTAATCTTATTTTTGAGGTATAATACATACATTCTTCAACGGTTAATTGTTGGTGAACAATATCATCCTGAGGAACATAGCCAACTTGAGTTTTTAAATAATCATAATTAGATAACAACTCTTGTCCAAATAGAAGAACTTTTCCTCTTGTTGGCGGTGTATCTCCATTTAAGGCTTTCAGTAATGTCGATTTCCCACATCCTGAAGGTCCCATTACAGCTAATAAAGATTTAGAAGGAACTGATAAATCCATTCTCTTTAATGCTTTGACTCCATTAGAATATGTTTTTTCAATTCCAATGGCAGTAATTGCTAATTCTTCACTGAGATCCTTTGCCTCACCTTTTAAGGAAAGTTGATGTCTGCCGATATAGATTTTATCGGTAAGAGATATTTTTGTAATACCTTTTACTTTTTTACCATTGATAAAAGTACCATTTCTTGATCCAAGATCCTTGATTGAATAATTTCCATCTTTCAATATTCTAACTGAAGCATGATATCTACTTACAGTTTCACTATCAAGAATAATATCACAATCAGAATTTCTACCTATTGTAATTTGTCTTTTTCTTTTTAACTTCTCAAAAATATCAGTATTAGTAGTTAGTTCCTTGCTATTGTTAGCCTTTTCTACAACAATTAAAATTCCATTGACTCCAGATAATTGAAGTTTATCTTTAGGTTTTAATAAGTTATCTTCTCCTGCTACTAATTTAAAACCATTTAAAAAGGTTCCATTTGTACTACCAAGGTCTGTAACATGTAGTGAACCTTCTGAATTATAAATTAATTGTAAATGATTTCGAGAAATTCTTTCGTTGTCTAATTTTACATTAGCTTCAGAACCTTTACCAACAATTAAACTAAAATAATAATTCTTTTCAACAGCTATTTTCTTAAATAAACGATTGTTATGATAGAAATATAATTTATAATCTAAATTACTCATGTAATTTTATTTCTAATGTTAATGGGTTATAATCAACTCTTTTTTTGATTACAATCGGAATTTCTATTTCATTAAATTTAACTATAGAATTCACTTTTAAATAAAAGGAATTTGAACTGTTAACTGTATTTGATAATATTGCTGTTCCCATACTTAATGTATTAACACTAACATTAGTTGAAAAGATATTTAAAGTATCTGGCAAAACAGTAAAGCTATTATTAATACTGGATTTTCCTAGAAGAGTAGAAAATGAGGGTGAATTAAAAATATTAATATCAAGTTTTGTTATCTCATATTTAGTGTTAGTTTTATTATCAATATCAAATAAAACTTCTAACTGAATCCTCATTAAATCAATACTTTTGATCTTTACTTCTTTTATTTGCAGATCACTTTCATTTATCATTTGAACAGCAATAGGTGATAAATAATCTGATATATCTAATTTATAATCAAATTCAAAATAAAAATCTCTATAAACTTTAGGAGCTTTAATGGATCCTATTACATTTAGTAAAATCGAATCATTAAGATTTATTCCCGAATATAAATTATTCTTATTTATTTTCAATACTGAAACAACTTCTGAAGTATCTTTTTTTGGAAAAAAAATCCCATCAGTAATCATAGCAGTACCCAAATAAGCTGTGTCAATATAGATATTAAAAACAGCGTCTTTGGCCGAAAGAGAAAACCAATTTGGGTTATAAATACTAAGATTAGTATTCAAAATGAACTCTTCATCACTATCGTTTACTAATTCAATATCATCAACTGAAATAAGTTTAGGCTCTTCAATAGTTGAACATGCTCCAATAAAAAAAATGATTATTAAAACTATGAAATAAAGAAATGCTTTCATTAGTTTGAGCATTTTTTATTATAATTAGATTTGAGATGATTTGCAACACAGCTAGCTCTATTTGCTGAATAAGGATGTGATCTGAAGAAATTATCTGTTAAACTAAAATCTCGCTCATTATCACTCATTCGTTCCCAAAGATTAATTGCATCACAATTTTTATACATTGTAGGATACATAATATCCATACCAAATAAATCTGCTTCAGTTTCCTGTTTTTGATTAAAGCTAGTTGTAACTAAACTCTCCATTGTTAAGGCTATCTGACCAAAAATACCAAAGTTATTAGCCATTTTTTGCTTTTTTAAAGCTAGTGTAGAATGACCTAATTCATTATGAGATATTTCATGCGAAATAATAGAAGCAATTTCAGAATCTGTCTCGCAAAATTCATACATTCCTTTAAAAAACAAAATATGCCCTCCTAATGTCAATACATTCATAATTGTATCATTTATAAAGTGCATTTCATATTCTACACCTCGTGGATTCGCTAATCTTTTAACTAAATCTTTCATTATTGTATTTAGTTTAAAGTATTCAACCCCATCATTTTTAAAAGTATATTTATCTTTGTATTGTTTAATTAATTCATCACCAGCTTCTTTTTCTTCTTGCAAGGTTATTTTCATATCATTTAAAACTGTACTCTGAACATTTCTAGTAAATTCTCCAAACTTAAATATCACTTCATTACTTCCCGCATCTCCTGACGAAGCTAAACAGCCAAAATTATAAGTAACATCAGTTCTTTGCTTTTTGATTTTAAATACTGATTCACCTGAGTTACTTTCAGATACTTGATTAGTGTTTTCAACTCTATTTTTCTTTTTGAATTTTTTCTTTAAATGGTTTTGGTCAGAAGCAAAATTTGCTCCTAAAGCGACTAAAACTAAAGCTGAAATGAGAAGTGTTATAAATAATGTTTTTTTATTCATTTTAAATTTAAATTTTTCTTTTTGAAATGATGATTTTAAAAGTACACTTTCTACGGGGCGATTATTTTTAAAGTCAAATACTTTAATTGCATTTATTAAATCAGTTTTAGTACAATTAAAATCACCTATTGTTATAACATCACTGTTAAATAGTTTAACTGGAGAAATAATTTTTTCACCATTAATTAAGATTCCATTTTTAGATGATAAATCAATAATTATTAAGTCTCCATTTTCATCAATAATTATTTGAGCATGTGATGATGAGACTGTTTCGTTATAAATATAAATCTCATTTGAATTTTTATTTCTACCAATATGATAAACTGCTTCTCTCATTATTTGTTTTTAAATAATTCACCATTGATTTCTAAATAGCTATCTTCAAATTTATAACTATATGTATACTCAGATTTCATTAATCCATAAATAATTTTTCCATTCCAAACTATTTCAGATTCATGAAAAAATAGTTTATCCTCATATGATTGAGATTTTACACAATTTGAAAGTTTAAAATCACTGTTTCCACCCCAATCATCAATATTATCTAAAAGAGTAATGTAAACACAACTATTTGAGATTATATTTAAACTAATAGTCTCATCTGGTGATATTAATATTTCATTTGGTAATTTTGAAAAAGCTGTAGTTTGGAATTGTATTTCAGAGTCAAAATATTTCCACTTTACATTATTTTCATAATCAATAATCCTCAAATTTTTATATGAACCCTCAAAGTCATAAACTCTAGTTTTAACATCCGTTATATTTGTATTGAAAATTTCATGATCTATACCAATTATTTTAATTGGATGCTTGGAATTGTTTTTAAGTTCAAATAAATTTCCAAAGTATTCTGAGGTTACTTCAGTATTATTTTCATACGCATCTGGAAATACAATTTTTGGTGAATTATCAGAAACAAATGACTTTTCAAAAACAGGTAAACTTTTATCATCAAAAACTAACTCAAGTTTCTTATTTCTTCCATCAACTAATGAATAGGTGCCATTTTTAATTATATCAGATGAATCTTTAACAAAAGTGCCATCATTATGAAAAGTATAAGATAAATCAGAATTATTTACAGAAGTCCACTTGTCTAATATTAATTGACTATCGGAGTTTAAATACATATATGCACCTACAAATACTATTGAAGCTATAACTACATACCATAAATATTTTTTCTTCTTTTTTCTTTTTATTCGATCATTTGTATTTTGATTATCATCAAATTGATCATCAAATTCTACAACATCCTCAACTAAATCTTTTTTATTTTCATCAGCAATTGTTTTGTAGGCATCTTGCGCATCTATATCATCCAATAAAAACTCTTTCCAGTTAACCAAAGAGTTTCCAACCCTAAGAATGTCATAGGTATTTAACTTTACTGATTCTGAGATTTTAATGCCATTTACAAATGTTCCGTTCATTGAGTTTAAATCAGTAACAAAAACATTTGCTTCATCATCAATAAACATTTGCATATGAATACGTGAAACAGTTGAATCTCCATCAATTACAATATCATTACTACTTGCTTTTCCTATTTTAATTATTCTCATATTTTTAGTTTAAATCTTCTAAGGCTACTAAAAATTCATTACAATCCATAAACCTATTATCAGGGTTCTTCTTAGTTGCTTTATCAATTATAAGTTGTAATCTGATATCGGCTGAAGGATAAACATCTGAAATTCTTTTTAAAGGTTTATTCATGATTGCATTAAATAAATCTTCTCTAGTTGATGTTTTTGAATAAGGAGTATCAGCAGTAACCATTTGATGAAGTAAAACACCTAAAGCATAGATATCAGTTTGAGGAGATAGTTTAGCACTTATATCTAACTGTTCTGGAGCCATATACATTGGACTTCCCATAATCTTCTCTCCTCTTTCCTCCTCACTTCCTTGTGATATTCCGTAGTCAATTACTTTAATACCACCTTGTTTACTAATAAGAATATTTCCTGGCTTTATATCTAAATGCAATACTCCATCATAACCATCGATAGCAATTCTTTTATTGTGGGCATAACCAATAGCTGAAACTATATCTTTCATCATAGCTACTGTAACTTCAGTAGGAATAGGTCCGGTTACATTAAAGATGTAATCTTCTAGGGTTTGTCCTTCAATATACTCCATTACTAAATGAGCACCATTTTGAATTATTAAATTTTTTAATTTAACGATATTTGGATGTGATAACATCAAATATAAATTTGCCTCTTTCCTAAATTTAATAAGCATTTCAGGATTACTATCTGAAATATTTGCAAATAAAGTTTTAATTGCGACAGGAAAACCTGAATGAGTATCAATAGCAAGGTTCACAACGCCTGTACCGCCTCTACCTATTTCTTTAATGAATTGATATTGTGAACCTAGTTTTGGAAACATTACTCTGACTTTTTATAAAGTATTAAAGGGTCATCTTTTGGTTCACCTTGTTTAATTTTAATTACCTCTATTTTTTGTGTTTCTGAATTCTCCTTTTCGCAGTCACATTCTTCAAAAGTTTTATAACCTAAATCTTGATATTTTTTAACTTCTTTTTTAATTTTCTCGATACGACTATTTATCTCTTTAGCTTTAGAAACGGTTAATTTATCACTTAGTTTATAATTATATAAAGTTTCAATATTTTCATCATTAGGAGGAAAATTCTCAACTGTGATTTTTTCAAAATTATTATCAAAAAATTTTGATTCGTCGAAATTTATGTGATCTATTCTCCAATCTAACTCATCACGCACCCAAAAATCGTTTTCACTACTTAATAAACTATCAATTTTTGCTAGTACTAATTTTTTCTGTTCGGCTTCTCTTTTTTCATCAGCTTTTCTTTTTTCTTCAGCTTCTCTTTTTTCTTCAGCTTTTCTTTTTTCTTCAGCTTCTCTTTTTTCTTCAGCTTTTCTTTTTTCTTCAGCTTTTCTTTTTTCTTCAGCTTTTCTTTTTTCTTCAGCTTTTTTATCTTTTTCAGCTTGTCTGGCTTCTTCTGCTTTTCTGTTTACGTCTGTTAATGATTCTGTTTCTACTTTAATTTTGTCAGAATACTCTTTTTCTAAATCTTTTATAAATACAAAAAGTCGATCTCCCTTCTTTAGTTCTTCCTTTGCTTTTTCATAAGCTTCTGTATTATCATAAGGGATCACTTCTTCAGACCTTTTTTTCCAAATCTTTTGACATACTGCACATTCTTTATAGCCTAATTCTTCATATTTTTCGGTTAATTTATGAGACACTACTGAATAACCCTCTCCAGACTCAACTGTAACATAAATCATTGAATCAGAAATATTTTCAAGTACTTCATTTGTATCACCACTTGAAATTGTTGAAGTTGATTTTATAGCCCCGTTGTTTTCTAGAACTTTTTCATTCTTTGGTTGGTTAATATAAAAATTACCAACTAAAGCAAATACAATTAATCCAACTAAAGACAATAGTATCTTAAGTTTTTTGTTCATCTTTGGCATAGTTGGTTCTGTCGGAATTTTAACTTCTTGAGTTCCTGTATTCGTATTTGGAATATTATTCTGATCTACAAACTTGGATTTTGTAAAATCGGATTGAATAATCTCAACTAAATCAACAGAAATATTATCATTCCCTCCGGCTTTTTTTGCTTGTTCAATCAACTCATAAACTGTAGCTTCTAATTCAGAATATGCATTTATTGTTGTATTAATTGTTGAATCGTTAATTAACCCACATAAACCATCAGAACATAATAAAAACTTATCTCCAGATTTTGCTCTAATTGGCTGAGAAGCAACCTCAACATCTACTTCCATACCAATTCCTAATGCTTTAGTCAACTCATTCTTTCTTGGGTGAGTTTCCATTTCAGCATCCGTTAGTTGCCCAGCATCAACAAGTGTCTGAACAAATGAATGATCCTTAGTTAATCTATAAAGTTTTTTATCAGTATTGATATAAATTCTACTATCACCTACATGTGCAATATATAATAATCCCTCACTCTCAACCATTACAGTAACAGTTGTGCCCATACCTTTAAATTCGGGATTTAATTCTGCGTCGCCATATATTTGCAAATTTGCAAACTCAATAGATTCCTTGAGAGCTATGTTTGGAGTAGGATCAGGTGTATTCTTAAAGTATTCTTCAATACTTCTAATAGCTGTTTGTGATGCTCTTGCACCTCCGACATGACCTCCCATGCCATCACATACGATAAATATATTTGAGTAAACACCAGTATTATTTATTATTGACCCAATACTATCTTCATTGGCAGGTCTTACTAAACCAACATCAGTTTTAGAAATATGTATTAATTTCATTTATTTTCTTTATTAAATGTAAAAAGTAAAAGTAACATCAGCTATCTCAATTATATCACCATTTTTAAGTTGAGAATTATTCAATTTGTAGCCATTTATAATGATTCCATTCGTGCTTTTGTTATCTATAATAGAATATTTATCATTTGAAAAAATAATTGAAAAATGATTCCTAGAGATATTTTTGTTAGGAATACAAATAATATTTGACTTCTCATCTCTTCCTACTGTAGTTACTGGAATATTAATTTCATATTGCGCACTATTATTATCATCAGAATATTTTAAAATGGGAAAGGCTCCCAGTCTTTTCATTTGACTAATTAATTTCTTTTCTTCTATTTTTTTTAAAGCATTTTGTTCTAATAATTGATCTGACTTTTCTTTTTGTGCTTGCTTTTCCCTCATTGCAAGGATTTCTTGCTTTTGTTTTAAAATTTCAGACTCTTGTTCATTTTCAATCTTATTTCTTCTTTTTTCACTTTGTTCAAAAGCCAACTTCTTATTTTTATTTATATCAACAAATAACCAAATTAAATAAACCAAAATTAAAATAAGTAAGAAACTCAGTCCTAAAGCTAAATATAAATTTTTCTGAAACTGAGCAAAGAACCAATTACCTGAAGCAGTATATAAAATAGTTGTTTTATTTTTTGAATCAACTTGTACTACAGTTAATACGTTTTCCTGGCCATTCTTAGTGTCATCTAGTAAATTTACACCTACCAGGTATTCATTACCTGACGATCTTTGAACACAATGATTTAATATATCTATAATAATGTTTTCAGCTTCTTCTACTTTTTGGACATTAACTCGATTTAATTCTCCTGAACTTAGAGATAATTTTTCACTTATACCATAAGTTTCTTTAGCTAATGTTGGCATAGAGTGTTGAATGTATTTCTCTCTATTATATTTAACTGTATTAATTACTATATTTTTAGATTTTGCTAGCTCAGTGATATCATTAGCTGTCAACTGATCATATTTATTATTCCGTTCTTCTGAAAGCAATAAAATTGACTTTGAAAAAGTATTATCTTGTTCAACTAAAAGATTTATTCCTTTTTCTAATGCACTAGTAATATTGGCAACTGGCTTATTAGTGAATTCAGAATATTCGATTTTATACGAATCTAAATCACTTTTAATTTCATCGATATCATCAGTAAATCTAGATGTAACATCTTCAAGAAGATTGGATGATCTATTTGTTAATGCAAAGGCAATAATTTTAACCTTATCTCCTTTATTTACAATATCATTAATAGAATTTCCAACTGCATTATAGAAAGTTTTTACTTGTTCAAATCTATCTCTATGATGAAGTGCCTCTATCATAATCAATACACACTTATTTTTAGTTGAATAATCAACAGTATCTTCAAGTAAATCAAAATTTATTGAATCTAATTCAACTTTATTGCCATCAATATTCTCAAAAAATTGAAAATCACCTAAACTTAATTCATCAGGATCACGACTCTGTAAAACAAACTCAATATAAGGGAACTCCGTATTATCTACTTGTCCATTAACTTGAATCTGAGCAAGAATATCGTTACTAATAAACTGAAATGTACAGAATAATAATAGTAACTTCTTCATATTTCTAATTTTTAAAAGCAGTTTTAAATAATAAATTTGTCTCACCAACTCTAATCTCATCTCCATCATTAAGATTAAAAGGTTCTCTTGGAGTCAAATCCTCTCCATTCAATAATGTGCCATTTGATGATAATTCATCTGTTATAATGAACTTATCCTTTTTACATAAAATAAGAGCATGTGTACTGGAAACCTGGCCATCTTGTATTGTAATATCATTTGACGGATTAGAGCCTATTATATTTCTACCTTCAATTACTCTAAAGTCAATTCCAAATTCTTCAATATCAAAAGTAACTAACCAACCTCTTAATTTTCTTCTTGAAACCTCATTATGATCATTAGCTTCGCTTTGAGTATTATCACTCCCACCAATAATTGTTTTTGTTGCATCAAACGAAGTTTGAGATTTAGATGTTACACTTTTAGAATCTGACGAAGGTGTTGCTTGTGACGATCCACCAAACACTTGTGTTTTTTGTGCATCCATACTAGCACTTGTTTGTTGGTTATCACCACCACCTAAAACCTCAGTTTTAGCTTCTGATCCTGAGGCATTTCCCTTAGGGCAATATGGACATTCATCCATTGATTCTTTATAAAAATGTCCTTTAGCACATTGATTAAATCCTTTCATTTTTGTTTTTGTTTAATTATTAATTTATTTAAAAGTTTATTATAAATATATTATTCTATAAAATCATTTACCAATTCAAAGTCTTAATTATTCTCTTCCATAAATCAAATCACCAGGAGTATTATCTTTCAACTCAATTCTTAACTTTAGGAAAATAGCTAATGATGGTAACATTATAAAGAAGGCAGCTAAAACATGTATTGGGTAGCTAATATAATTTAAAGATGAAGCATCACTAATCTCAAAATAATTAGCTATTAAACTAACCAATATATTCCCAATTAAAGAAGAAATAAAATAGCTAATAAAAAATGATATGGTAATTAAAGCAATTGAAATAGCCGAATAAATTAGAATAATATTATTATTTGAGAGTCCAAAAGCTTTTAGTGTCCCCAAATTCTTTTTATTTTTTGAAATATGAGTGACAATTAAATTTGTGATGTAAAGAACAATAGAAAAAATACTAAAGAAAATTAATGCTAATGAAAGTAAATTAGCCAGTTTGTTGAACAAATCAAAATTCTTTTTTGATTCAATAATCCTCATATCAATCTCTAATGTTTTTCCATCATTCAATGTTTTATCTTTTAAAAAGTCATTAAAATCTGAAATTCTATCTAGTTTATCCTTATAAAATTCAAAAACAAAGAGCTCTTTATCAAGTTTAATATTTCTAGGAGAGTTTGCTAAATTAAAATCAAAAACATGAAAAGAATTATTAATTTTAGGTAAGTCATTTGTAATTTGATTTCTTTGATTCAGAGTCAAATTATCTGTCTTGTACATTCGACCAAATTCATGTATTAGATCATCATACTCAATTTCTTTAAAATCATTTTCAATTAAATATTTTTCTAAAATAGTATCATTCACTACATAATATTGCAAATAACTAGTTCTATTAGAATCAGGATATTCTAGAGATATCCAAAAATCTGGGTCTTGTAAAGCTTTATATAACTTCTCACCTAGTAAAACATCAACATCATCTGGAAAAGATTTAACAATTCCTTGAACTGGTACACTAAAATGAATATGTTCACCATTTACGGATTTTCTAAGATTGAGATAAGGCATGTTTTTATCCTTATAATTTAGCTTATTTTTATTTATAAGATAATCTAAACTAACAACACAACCCCAACCATCATAGTCAAAGTTATTGTTTGAAGTAGTTTTATCTTCTTTTAAAATGAAGTCATAGACAGGGTCAACTTTAATTCCTTTTCTAACTTTTGCAGTTTTTGTAATGTCTAAATCTAAATTTGAAAAATTCGCATAATTATCATAAACTGCATAAGGCTCCTTAAAGCCATAAAAATCATTGAAACTTAAAGTATCCTTGGGGTAAGATGTTTTGTGTATTTCTTTCATTTTATTTTTATCATATGGGTTCCCCATAGGAATCTTTACGTTAACAAAAGACACAAAAGGATTATTCATCTTTTTATCTAAATAACTAATAGCTCCTTGTCCGAGACCAATTGCCATAATAGAAAGAGTAAGTATAGTAGATAAGACTAATAAATTAGTATACCTTTTTCCCGAGATAGATTTTAGTTCAGGTTTAGCGAATTTTTTAAAGAATTGTGTATTAAACATTTTCAGTATTTTGTTTTGTTATTTTTTCTTTAAAGAACTCGATCAAATTAGCATCATCAAAAACTGGAGGTTTCATATCATCATAAGAGATTTGGTTACTCCACCCTCCATTTGGTTGTTTAACATAAGTATTAGCATCATTAATTAAACCATGATGATAATCTATTTCACTTTTTTCTCCATCTAACTTACAAGGATTATTATTCTTTATAGTTTTTTTAACCTTATCTATGTATACAATTTTATCAGCATGCTCTATAGCTAAAGATATATCATGACTTACAATAACTGAAGTTGCTCCCTTTTTCTTAATATCATCAATAAGATGTGTCATTAAATTATTGGCATTAGCCCAATCTAAATTACCCGTTGGTTCATCAGCAAATAATATATTATAATTTGATGCTATAGCCCTAACAAAAGCTAATCTTTGTCTTTGCCCTCCAGACATCTCAGATATCTTTTTACCCTTATATAGTTTGCAATATTTTTTTCCAAATAAATTTGTTTTTTGTACACCTCTATTTCCAAGTATCTCTTTATACTCTTTTGTAAATATTTTCTTAAAAATAGGTCGCACTTTATTTTTAGCTTCAAATTCAGGGATACCTTGTAAAATAGGAGTTAGTAACACATTATCTTCAGCATTAAGGTTAGGGAATAAATTTGTACTTTGAAAAATAAAACTTAAATGCTTCTTTCTAAATTCAGCTAAATAACTTTCTTTATGCTTCCAAATATTTATCATATTCTCAGTAAATTTTTCACTATGAAAATTAAACTTAGTTTTTGGATTTGCATGTACAGTGTTATTCATAAGCCCTAAGGTTTCGAGTATAGTACTTTTACCAACTCCTGAAGCTCCTAAAAAGAACACAACTTCACCTTTATTTATTTGTAAATTATCAACTAAAAGAACTGCATTTGAGCCAGTCTTATATTTACATTCTAGATTTTTTATATCAAATACCATATGAAAATTAATTTGTACCTGGTAAATCTTCTAAAGGTATCCAGTAGAAGTATGAATCAAATAATGAAAACCTTCTACTTTTGAATAAATTAGAATGCTCATAACCTTTATCACAAAAATCTTTTGATTTATTCATAAAATTATCATAAAATCTATCAAAATCTCTTTTACCTATATCTATAAAATCTCTTAATTTTACGTCTCTTAATTCCTCATCTTCAAAATCAATTCCTATTATAATTTTCCAAACTTCTTGCATAGAAAACTTCTCAATTGTTTCAGTTGATGTCTTAGGTCCTAGAATACTTTTACAAACGCGTATTAAATTTTCCTGCAAACATTTTTTCTTTTCAGCTCTTGTTACACATTCATTAGAATTTAGAGTCCGTAAAGACTTTATTAAAGTGTTTTTCTCATTTTCGGTTAAAAAAACTACGGGTACTTGAGCGTCTACACCATTACCATGATAATCTATAGCAACAAAAGCCTTAGTAGTTACTTCAGTTTTGTTG
>MDTG01329048.1_pt1 | contig 13619 bp, 7 predicted proteins | sample 811421 | NCBI WGS metagenome assembly MDTG01 (sample SAMN05326645, study PRJNA326480) | marine metagenome | isolation source: seawater | place: Pacific Ocean: South East | collected 2011 | reverse complement strand
TAGCAATAAAATATATATCAGCAAAATCTTCCGAAGTTAGTACATTAATTTTTGATGAAATTGATATTGGTGTTAGCGGAGAAATAGCATCTTTAATGGGAAAGATGATGCAAGATATTAGTAAAACAACTCAGCTTATTGTAATTTCCCATTTACCTCAGATTGCATCTAAGGCAAAAGAACATTTCAAAGTTGTTAAATCAGTTATTGATGGTGAAACCATTTCTGATGTAGTGCTCTTATCACAAGAGCAAAGAGTAGAGGAAATTGCTAAATTGTTAAGTGGAAAGGAAGTTACATCAGTTGCATTCAAGAATGCACAAGTTTTATTAAGACAATAATTTTATCTTTGTAAATAAATTATAAGAAAATGTCAAATAATATTTTAAAAGGGAAACGAGGAATTATCTTTGGAGCACTAGATAAAAAGTCTATTGCATGGAAAGTTGCTGAACATGCTCATAATGAAGGGGCAAGATTTGTTTTAACAAATGCTCCAATAGCTATAAGAATGGGTTCAATTAATGAATTAGCTGAAAAAACTGCTTCTAAGGTTATACCTGCAGACGCTACATCATTGGAAGATTTAAACAAACTTTATAAAGAAGCAATCTTAGAGCTTGGTGGTAAAATTGATTTTATCCTTCATTCTATTGGTATGTCTGTTAATGTAAGAAAAGGAAAGGCTTATTATGAGCAAAATTATGACTGGACTATTAAGGGTTATGATGTATCCGCTATGTCATTCCATAAAACTTTACAGACTGCTTGGGAGCTTGACGCATTAAATGAATGGGGTTCTGTTATAGGCCTTTCATATATTGCTGCTCAGCGTGTTTTTCATACTTATAACGATATGGCAGACAATAAAGCGGTTTTAGAATCTATTGCTAGAAGTTTTGGTTATCATTATGGTTTAAGAAGAAAAGTTAGAGTAAATACTATTTCTCAATCTCCTACTGAAACTACAGCTGGAAGTGGAGTTGGTGGTTTTAATGGTTTTTATAGATTTGCTAATGATTTATCTCCTTTAGGAAATGCTTCAGCTGATGAATGTGCTGATTACTGTATTTCATTATTTTCTGACTATACAAGAAAGGTAACAATGCAAAATTTATTTCATGATGGAGGATTTTCTTTTACTGGAATGAGTGAAACAGCTATGGATAAATATATGAAAATAATTGATTCTGAAAAGAATATTTAGTATTGATTTTGTTTGTCAAAATTTTAAAGGAAGAGTAGTTTCTTCCTTTTTTAATGTAAAAAAATGAAAAATATAGTTTGCTTATGGTCATGTCCAAGAAATATTTCAACAGCATTAATGTATTCATTTGCTCAGCGACATGATACTATTGTTCATGATGAACCACTATATGCTCATTATCTTAGAGTTAGTGGTGCTAATCATCCAGGCAGAGATGCTGTTTTAAATAATTTAGAAAGTGATGGAAATAAAGTAGTAAATGATGTGATTTTAAAAAAAAGTAATAAGTGGTTATTTCATAAGTTAATGACTCATTTTTTAGTTGAAATTAATAAAAATTTTTTAAATTTAGTTCATAATATCATATTTATAAGAAATCCCTATGAAATTATTCATTCTTACAGCAAGGTTATTGCTAATCCTTCAATTGATGATATTGGTATAAAGAGTCAATATTATTTGTACCAACATTTGATTAAGATAGGAAATCCTCCTATTGTCTTAGATTCAAAATATTTATTAAAATCTCCAGAGTTTATTCTAAAAAAAATATGCTCAATACTGAAAATGCCTTTTGAAAAAAAAATGTTAAAATGGAAAAAGGGTGGAATATTAGAAGATGGTGTTTGGGCTAAGTATTGGTATCATAATGTACATAATTCTACTTGTTTTTTGCCATATAAGAAAAATAATATCGAACTTAGCAGTAATAATTTAGATCTAGCAGAGCAGTCTTTATTATATTATAATTTTTTAACTTGTAAATCAATTAAAGATGATACAAAAATTTGATAAAAGAAATGAAAAGATTAAAGTTTGGATTAATGGTAGTTTATTTCATAGATCTCATGCTAAAATTTCCGTCTTTGATAGTGTAGTACAGGGTGGAGATGCTGTATGGGAAGGCATAAGAGTCTATAATGGTAAAATTTTTTGCTTTGATGAGCATTTAAATCGATTAATGGAATCAGCAAAAAGTCTTGGCTTTGAAAATGTTCCTTCAAAAAATGCAGTTAAAAATGCAGTATTTTCAACTCTAGAGGCTAATGAAATGAGAAATGATACACATATTAGATTAACACTTACTAGAGGAAAAAAAATTACTTCAGGAATGAATCCAAAATTAAATCAATTTGGATGTTCTTTAATTGTATTAGCAGAATGGAAACCTCCTATTTATTCTGGTAAGAAATTATGTTTGATTACATCAAGTATCAGAAGAAATTCGCCTTTATCACTAGATTCAAAGATACATCATGCAAATTTACTTAATAATATACTTGCAAAAATTGAGGCTAATTATTCTGGAGGTGATGATGCTATTATGCTTGATTTAGATGGTTTTGTTGCAGAAACTAATTCAACTAATATCTTTATGATAAAGAATGGTGTTTTGTATACTCCATTTACCAGAGCGTGTTTACCAGGAATTACAAGAGGATTAATATTTGAAATTTGCGAGAAAAACAAGATAAAAATATTTGAGAGAGACCTCTCAGTTACAGAGTTTTATAATGCTGATCAAGTTTTTACTACTGGAACAATGGGAGAGCTAGCACAAGTTATTGAAATTGATAATAGAAAAATATTTGATAGGGGTAATGTTTTTACTAAGCTTCAAAAACTATATAGACAATTGACTGAACAATGTGGAGAAAAATTAGCTTTTTAATTTCTTTTTTTGTTTAACTTTTGGTTTTAAAATCTTTATTTCAAGACTAGTTTCGTCTTTGCTCATATTTACTTTAATATTATCTCCTTCATTAATTTTTGCGTTTATAATTTCTTCTGATAATGGGTCTTCAAAATATTTTTGAATAGCACGCTTAAGTGGCCTGGCTCCAAATTTTGAGTCAAAACCTTTTTCAGCAATAAAGTCTTTTGCTTTCTTAGATATTTTGACTGTGTATCCTAAGGTTTCTATGCGTTTTAACAAACTATTCATCTCGATGTCAATTATTTGGTTAATATCATCTTTATCTAAATTATTAAAAATAATAACATCATCAATTCTATTAAGAAATTCAGGAGAAAATGCTCGCTTAAGCGCTTTTTCAATAACACTTTTATTATTATTCGAACTGTTTAATTTTTTAGCTTGAGTATTAAAACCTATTCCTTGTCCGAAATCTTTAATCTCTCTAGCTCCTATATTAGAGGTCATAATAATTATAGTGTTTTTAAAACTAACTTTTCTACCTAAACTATCAGTCATTTGTCCATCGTCAAGAGCTTGTAATAATAGGTTGAAGACATCTGGATGTGCTTTTTCAATTTCATCAAGTAAAATAACAGAGTAAGGTTTACGTCTTACTTGTTCAGTTAGTTGTCCTCCTTCTTCGTAGCCTACATATCCAGGGGGAGCTCCTACTAGTCTGCTAACCGCAAATTTTTCCATAAATTCACTCATGTCGATTCTAATGAGTGCTTCATGAGAATCAAAAATCTCTTCTGATAAAGCTTTTGTTAGTTGAGTTTTGCCTACACCAGTAGGACCAAGAAATATAAATGAACCAATTGGTTTGGTTGGGTCTTTAAGTCCAACTCGATTTCTTCTAATTGCTTTTACTACTTTTTCAACAGCTTCATTTTGACCAATAATCTTTTGTTTAATATTATTAGTCATTAATGACAATTTTTTTCTCTCTTTTGATGCTACTCTATTTACTGGTATACCAGTCATTATTGATATCACATCTGCAACATTTTCTTCTGTAACTGTTTCTTTATTTGATGCTAGTTCTTTTTGCCATATATTTTGAGCATGTTCTAGTTGAGCTTGTGTTTTTTTCTCGCTATCTCTTAATTCTGCAGCTTTTTCAAACTTTTGCTGTTTAATAGCTTCTTTTTTTCTTTCTGTTGTAGCTGAAAGCTGGTCTTCTAAGATAGTGATTTGCTTAGGTGTTGTAACATTAGTTATATGAACACGAGATCCAGCTTCATCTAAAGCATCTATTGCCTTGTCAGGTAAAAATCTGTCATTCATATATCTATCAGTTAGTATAACGCAGGATTTGATAGCTTCATCTGTATAAATAACATTATGATGTTCCTCATACTTAATTTTAATGTTATTTAAAATCTCAATAGTTTCTTCAATAGAAGTTGGATCAACTATCACCTTTTGAAATCTTCTTTCAAGAGCCCCGTCTTTTTCAATGTGTTGTCTATATTCATCTAGTGTAGTTGCGCCAATACACTGTAATTCCCCCCTAGCTAATGCAGGTTTAAACATGTTTGAAGCATCTAATGAACCTGTGGCTCCACCTGCGCCTACAAGAGTGTGGATTTCATCAATAAACAAAATAATATCGGGATTTTTTTCCAATTCATTAATAACACCTTTCATTCTCTCTTCGAACTGACCTCTGTATTTCGTTCCTGCAACTAATGCTGCAAGATCAAGCATAACAACCCTTCTATTGAAAAGAACTCTTGAAACCTTCTTCTGAACTATTCTTATAGCTAGTCCTTCAGCAATTGCAGATTTTCCAACTCCAGGTTCTCCTACTAAAATAGGATTGTTTTTTTTTCTTCTGCTAAGAATTTGAGAGACTCTTTCAATTTCTTTCATTCTTCCGACAATAGGATCTAACTTCCCTTCATTTGCATATTGCGTAAGATCTCTGCCAAAATTATCAAGTACTGGAGTTGTAGTCTTTGATTGGGTTTTCTCGCTTATAGGTGGGCCAAATATATCATCATCATTTTCATTTTTGTCTAAATCATCATAGCTGTCTGATGATTCATTTTTTATTTCTTTTTCGTATTCATTAAGAATAATTTCATAATCAATATGGATTTCATCAAATGAAAGAGTAACAATATTATTGGTATCTAATAATATAGCTAATAAGACATGTATAGTTTTAATCTCATTGTCATTTAAATTTGTTTGTTCCATAATTGATTTCTTGAGTACTCTTTCAGTTTGTTTTTTGAATTGCACACTATCTTTGGTTGCACTTACTGAATCCTCTCGATATGTAATTTTATTTTCAATAATAGTTCTAAGATCTGTTGGGTTAATTCCAAGATTTTTTAAGACTCTAATTGCAGTACCTTCTCCTTCTCTTAATATACCTAAAAATAGATGTTCTACACCAATTTTGTTGTCTCCTAATCTTAACACCTCCTCTCTTACATAGGTAAATACATCTTTCATTCTATTTGAAAATTCTGTTCTCATAAATTAATAAATTTTACATATTATAAATCTTTTGCAAGATACCTACTAAAACTAAAGTGTTTTTAGTGGTTACTATGTCTTTTTTTAAACAAAAATTGTTTATAACTTACTACTTTAAAAAAAGCTAAATTACTATTATTAAATATTAAAATTTCTTTAATTTGTTTCTTAACTTAAAAATGAAATAACACATGACTTTAGGAGAAAGAATTATTCCAATAAATATTGAGGAAGAGATGAAATCAAAGTACATTGATTATTCAATGTCTGTAATAGTCTCTAGAGCATTGCCAGATGTAAGAGATGGATTAAAGCCTGTTCATAGAAGAGTTTTGTTTGGAATGCATGAATTAGGTGTAAAATCAAATTCTTCTTATAAAAAATCTGCTCGAATCGTTGGAGAAGTTCTTGGTAAGTTTCATCCTCATGGTGATTCATCTGTATATGATGCTATGGTACGGATGGCACAAGATTGGAGTTTAAGATATATGCTAGTAGATGGTCAGGGTAACTTTGGTTCAGTTGATGGTGATAATCCGGCTGCGATGAGATATACTGAGGCTAGAATGCGAAAAACAGCTGAAGATATGCTTCTTGATATTGATAAGGAAACCGTTGATTGGAATTTAAACTTTGATGACACTTTAAAGGAACCTTCAGTTTTACCATCAAGATTACCTGCATTACTTTTGAATGGTACTACAGGTATTGCTGTTGGTATGGCTACAAATATGCCTCCTCATAATATTTCTGAGATTGTTGATGGGATTTTAATGTATATTGAAAAAAGAGGCAATATTGAAATATCTGAATTAATGAATTATGTTAAGGCGCCTGATTTTCCTACAGGTGGAACCATATATGGTTACGATGGAGTCAAATCTGCTTTTGAAACCGGAAGAGGTAGAATTGTTATTAGAGGAAAGGTAAGCTTTGAAGAGACTCCTAATAGAGATAGGATTGTTGTAGAAGAGATTCCTTATATGATTAATAAATCTACAATGATTTCACAAACTGCTGATTTAATTAATTCTAAAAAGCTTGACGGAATAGCAGACATTAGAGATGAGTCTGACAGAAATGGTATGCGTATAGTTTACGATTTAAAAAGAGATGCAATTCCTAATATAGTGCTTAACAAATTGTTTAAGTATACTTCTTTACAGTCCTCATTTTCAGTTAATAATATAGCACTGGTTAAGGGAAGACCTGCTCTTTTAAATTTAAAACAGTTAATAGGTTTTTTTGTTGATCATAGACATGAAGTCCTTATAAGAAAGACAAAATTTGAACTAGCTGCTGCTGAAAAGAGATCTCATATTTTAGAAGGTTTACTAATTGCGCTGGACAATCTAGATTCTGTTATAAAGTTAATTAGAGCTTCGCTTACTCCTGAAGAAGCAAGAAACGGATTAATTAGCAGCTTTGGACTTTCTGAAGTTCAGGCCAGAGCTATACTTGATTTGAGACTGCAAAAATTAACTGGCCTTGAAATGGACAAGATAAAAGATGAACACGCTGAAATAATGGAAAAAATAAAGCGATTTAATTTAATTTTATCTGATGAAGATTTAAGGTATACTTTACTGTCTGATGACTTAAAATTAGTAAAAGAAAAGTATGGAGATGAGAGAAGATCAAATATAGAATATTCATCTTCGGAACTAAGTATTGAGGATATGATTCCTAATGAAGAAGTTTTAATAACAATTTCTCATTTAGGATATGTTAAGAGAACTTCTTTAAGTGAGTATAGATCTCAAAATAGAGGAGGAGTAGGTAGTAGGGGAGCTACAACAAGAGATGAGGATTTTGTAGAAGAAATGATAATGGCTAACAATCATGATTATATGCTATTCTTTACTGAAAAAGGTAAGTGTTTTTGGTTAAGAGTATATGAAATACCTGAAGGTGGAAAAACATCAAAAGGAAGAGCTATTCAAAACTTAATAAATCTTCCAAAGGATGATAAAGTAATGGCATATATTAATACCAAGAATCTAAAGGATGAAGATTATGTTAATTCTCATTTTATAGTTATGTGTACTAAACAAGGTGTTATTAAAAAAACATCCTTAGAGCAATATTCTCGTCCAAGGACAAATGGTATTAATGCAATTACGATTAGAGAGGGGGATCAATTATTCGAAGCTAAAATGACTACTGGAAACTCTCAAATTATGATGGCAGTAAAATCTGGAAAATCTATTAGATTTGAGGAAGAGAAGGTACGAGCAATGGGAAGAACTGCTGCTGGCGTTAGAGGAATTAGATTAGCAGATCATAATGATGAGGTTGTTGGTATGGTATGTGTTAATGATATTAATTCATCTGTATTAGTAGTTTCAGAAAATGGTTATGGAAAACGATCAGATGTTGAAGATTACAGAATTACTAATAGAGGAGGAAAAGGAGTTAAAACAATTAATATCACAGAAAAAACAGGAAACCTTATTGCTCTTAAAAATGTAACTGATCTTGATGATTTAATGGTTATAAATAAATCTGGTATTACTATTAGGATTGGTGTTGATACTTTAAGAGTTATGGGTAGAGCTACGCAGGGGGTTAAAATTATAAGACTAAGAGACGATGATACAATAGCTTCTGTAGCAAAAGTTTCGAAATTTGAAGATAATGATGAAGAAGTTTTATTAGATGATGAAGCTAACATAATTAATACTTTAGATTCTAATGAAAATAATGAAGAATCTGAAAAAGAAATTGATAATGATAATAATCAAAAAAATATAGAAAATGAGAAAAATTAATTTTTTAATACTTTTAACTTTTTATGTCTCGATATTATTTGCACAAAATGATACGAAAGCAAAACTGCTTGAATCTGCAAGTAATAATTCGTTAGATATTCCTTATGAAAAATGGGAATTGTCAAATGGACTTAAAGTATTAATTCATGAAGATCATTCAGATCCAATAGTACAAGTTCATGTAACTTATCATGTTGGTTCAAATCGTGAATCTGCTGGAAAGTCAGGTTTTGCTCATCTTTTTGAGCATATGCTATTTCAAGGTTCTGAGCATGTAGAAGACGAAAGGGGACCTAAAATAATTGCTGAGGCAGGAGGACAATTAAATGGAAACATTTCATTTGATAGAACAGTATATTTTCAAACTGTTCCAAGTAATCATTTAGAAACAGTTCTTTGGTTAGAGTCAGATAGAATGGGGTTTTTACTTAATGCAGTTACTCAAGAAAAATTTGAAAATCAAAGAGATGTTGTTAAAAATGAGAAGTATCAAGTACAGATGCAGCAACCATATGGAATGAGTGGAGAAATTCTTGGGCAAACTTTATACCCACCATCACATCCATATAACTGGCCTATTGTTGGTTATATGGATGATATTGAAAGAGCAACTTTAGATGATCTTAAGAATTTTTATTTAAGATGGTATGGACCAAATAATGCCATATTAACAATTACTGGTGATATAACCCCAGCTCAAGTCATTCCTTTAGTTGAAAAATATTTTGGGTCAATTAATCGTGGTCCTGAAGTTAGAAAGCAGAAACCAAATGTCCCAAGACTTTCTTCTGATATATATTGTGGATATACAGATAATGTGTATTTACCAATGACTGATATGGTGTTCCCTACTGTGCCTAATTATCATAAAGATGAAGCAGCGCTTGATATATTAGCTTCATTAATGGGAGAGGGGAAGAAGAGTATTTTCTATCAAAATTTTGTTAAATCAGAAAAAGCAATTCAGGCAGGTGTTAGTCACCCATGTAGAGAATTGTCAGGAGAATTTCATTTTACAGTATTATCATTCCCTGATTGGCAAGAAGATATTGGTATATATTTTAACAATATTGAAGCAGATATAAGGAATACTATTGCGGAATGGGAAAATAGAGGTTTTAGTGATGAGGACTTAGCCATGGTTAAGGCTGAGATGGAGTCGCAGTTAATTGATAAAAAAACATCTATTTCATCTAAAGCTTCATCTATATCATCATGGGAATGGTTAGGTAAAGGAAAATATAATATTTCTTCAGAATTAGAGCGTTATAATAGCGTTACTCGAGATGATGTAATGAGAGTGTTTAAGAAATATATCAAAAATAAGAAAGCAGTTATAAACCAAGTTAGACCAAAGAGTCCATTTGTAGAAAAATTAGATACAATGATTTCAGTGAATCCTAATATTGATTTAATTTTGAAAGAGGAGCCTCAATATTTAGGATTAAAATATAATAGACCAGAGGATTTATTTGATAGAAGCATTCAGCCTTTGCCTGCACCTGCAAAACCTTCGGTTGTTCCAGAGTATTATAAAAATAAATTTGATAATGGTCTTAAAATAATTGGAACAAAGTCATCAGAAATTCCAAAAATTTACATGCGCTTAAGAATTGATGGCGGAAGACTTTTAGAGGGAAAAAAGCTTACTGGTTTGGCAAGTATAACAGCTGATATGATGAATGAAAGTACTAAAAAATATTCTGCAGAGGAGATTAGTGTAGAATTACAAAAAATAGGTAGTACAATATCATTTTCATCTGATGAGGATGGAACAACTATGTATATAGAATCATTAACAAAAAATATAGATGCTACTTTAGCTCTTGCAGAAGAAAAATTATTTAATCCAGCCTTTAATAAAGAAGATTTCAAGAGAGTAAAAAAACAATCTTTAGAGGGAATGGAAGCAATGAAAAAGAATGGTCAATATTTAGGATTTACATATTTTAGGAATCAATTATTTGGTGAAACACCTTATGGAAGAGTAACTAATAAAAAATCAATTAAAAAAATTAAATTATCAGATGTTCAGAACTATTATAATGATAACTATTCACCATCGGTTAGTTCTCTTATTGTAGTAGGAGATATAGATGAAAAAGTATTATTGCCAAAAATTAAATTTTTTGAAAAATGGCAGTCTAAAATTATTGAAATACCATCAAATTTTGATTTTCCACAGAATAATGAGACGGAAATATTTTTACTAAATAAAGAAGGAGCTTCACAATCATTTATTATTATGGGGCATTTAGCTGATAAATATGATGTTGATGGTGATCATTTTAAGTCGCAAGTAATGAATTATCCTCTTGGTGGTGGTATGAGTGGTAGGTTCTTTTTAAATCTTAGAGAGGACAAAGGTTGGACTTATGGAGCAAATTCTATGTTTATGGCTTCTAATAATAATGGTGCTTTTGCTATGTTTTCTAGTGTAAAAACAGAAGCAACAGATAGTGCATTGATTGAAATATTTAGTGAGTATAACTCTTATAGGACAACTGGTATCTCAGAGAAAGAATTACAATTCACTAAGGATGCTTTTCTTGGTAGGGAAGCTTTAAAATATGAGACTGCAGGACAAAAATTAGGCTTTTTAAATAGAATATTGACTTATGATTTGGATGAAACATACATAGATGATCAGGCTGATATTTTAAATTCAATTACTAAATCTGATATTGATGCTATCGCTAAAGCAAAAATTAGACCTGATAAGATGTCAATCATTATTGTAGGAAATAAATATTTAATAAAGAAGAAGTTAAAGAATTTAGAATCTGGTACTGATGGTTTGAAATATAAATTTAAAATTAATGAAATTAAATACTAAATATATGAAAGAGAGAACACTATTAATGATACGAAATATTATTTTAATAAAAATTCTAGTTTTAGTAAATTTTTTGTCTTATGCTCAGACTCAAAATATAACTTCTGCAGCAATAATCTTTAAACAATATAATTCGGAGAAAGATAAATCTCTTAAATCTTTAAAAATTATAGAGGCTAAAGAATTTATTGACATGGCATTTTCTAATGAGAGTACGGCTAATTCTCCAAAAATGTGGAATTATAGAGCGCCAATTTACTTGCAAATTGCATTAAAGGAGCCAGAAATAGATAAAGATGCTATTTTGAAGGCTACAGAAGCATATATTAAATGCTTACAGCGGGATAAAAAGGGAAGAGTCATAGTTAGGAAATGGACAGCAGAAGAAGATGTTTTGGCTGGATTAATTCAATGTGGTTATAAATTATTTAATGAAGCTATTGATAAATATAATGAAGAAGATTATTCTAGAGCTATAGATTATTATAGCGCAATTTTTAATATAATTCCTTTGGATACTGAAGATCAATTGAAAAGAGGTAATATCACAAAAGAAACCATTCTTTATAACTCATTTTTTGCTTCTAATAGGATGAAAGACAATTCTAAATCTAAAGAGATTTTACAAGAATTAATTGATATTAATTTTAATGAGCCTGCTATCTATATACATATGAGTAATATCTATAAAGAAGAAAATAATATGGATAAAGCCCTTCAGTATCTAGCTTATGGTAGAGACATGTTTGACTTAGACCAATCTTTAATAAATGCTGAGATAAATTTATACATACAACTTGGAAGGACAACTGAGTTGATTGATAAGTTAAGTGAAGCTATTTCATTAGATGATGCGAATGAATTACTATTCTTCAATAGAGGCACTATTTATGATCAAAATGGAGACTTTAATAATGCAGAAAGTGATTATAAAACTTCCTTAAATCTAAACCCCGATCTTTTTGGTGCTAATTATAACTTAGGGGCACTTTACTTTAATTTAGGAGTTGAAACAAATAATAAAGCTAATGCTACCTCAAATAATACAGTTTATAAAACTTTGAAGAAAGAGGCAGAAAATTCATTTAAAAAAGCATTGCCCTATCTAGAAGCCGCATATCATTTAGATAATAAAGATATGAACACTCTACTTTCTTTAAAACAACTATATTATCTAAATGGTGACTATAAAAAATCGGAAGAAATCAAACAAGTTATAGAATCACAAAATGATTAATTTAAATTTTAAAATATTACTAATTACTTTTTTTTCTTGTTTTTATATCAATGAATGTAAGTCACAAAATATATTTAAAAAGGAAAAAAAAATTGTTGATGAGTTTATAAAAAAAACTAAGGGTTGTAATTTATACGAAGGTTTATTTAATTTCTATCAAAATAAAAAAGATGGAAAATCTTATCTAGAAATAGACACTTCACATCTTGATAAAGAATATATCTATTTTAGTTATTATGAGAATGGTGTACTTGAAGCAGGTTCTGTAAAAGGTAGATTTAGAGGATCTAAAATAATTAAGATAAGTAAATTTTTTGATAATATAGATATAACAATAGAAAACACTAAGTTTTATTTTGATGATGATAATCCTTTGAGCAATGCTTCTAAAACTAATATTAATACACCTATAATAATTTCTGAAAAAATTATTGCTAAGAATTTAGATATGACACGATTTCTTATTAGTGCTGATAACATTTTTCTTAATGAATCATTTCAGCAAATTAAATCATCCTATTCTCCTGGTTATAAAGGATTTAAGATGGGTAATTTAAGTAAATCAAAAACAAGATATCATGAAATAAGAAATTATCCCGAGAATACAGATGTTATTGTGAATTATACATATGAAAGTAAATATCCTTCAAAACGTGGCAGTGAAGCTATTACTGATTCAAGAATTATTTCTGTATTAGTTCAGCATAGCTTAATTCGTATGCCTAAGAATGATTATATACCTAGATATGATGATACTAGAGTAGGTTATTTTACTACGCAAACAAATGACATGACCACTATTGATAGAGTTAATTATAGAGACTTTATAAATAGATGGAAACTTGTAAAAAAGGATACTTTAAAAGAACTTTCTGAACCTGTTGAACCAATTATTTGGTGGATAGAAAATACAACTCCATATGAACTGAGAGAAATCATTAAAGAAGGAGTAGAATCATGGAATATTGCTTTTGAGGAGGCAGGTTTTAAAAATGCAATTCAAGTAAAAATTCAATCAGATACTGCAACTTGGAATGCAGGTGATATTAGATATAATGTTTTAAGGTGGACTTCTTCTCCAAGGCCACCATGGGGTGGATATGGTCCTTCATTTGTCAACCCTAGGACAGGACAAATTCTAGGAGCTGATATAATGTTAGAATGGTCTTATATTACTAGAAGAATTTTTGAAGATAACTTGTATAATAATTCAGATGTTGATCAAGGTGGTCACAATTGTTCAGCTGCAAGGCATCAACAGATAGAAACATCATTCGGTGTTGATTATGTTAAAATTTTTGATCTTGGTGATGAGATGGAAAAAGAACTTGTTAAACAATCTTTATATAGATTAGTTTTACATGAAGTAGGCCATACCT
>MDTG01160995.1_pt1 | contig 13619 bp, 16 predicted proteins | sample 811421 | NCBI WGS metagenome assembly MDTG01 (sample SAMN05326645, study PRJNA326480) | marine metagenome | isolation source: seawater | place: Pacific Ocean: South East | collected 2011 | reverse complement strand
GTAGCTGCCTGTCTTACTTACCCTCCTATCGAGGCGGGTCACATAATCAGAACCGGAGTCAGCCAGCCCGGTCTCCATCTTCATCTTCTCCAGCACCAGCTTCCCGTCCCTCTTGAGGACGATGAACAGGGTTGTATCGATGAAGAAGATTGAGTAGATCAGGTCACCCAGCAGGAACTTGGACCAAGCCGACACCTGTCTTTCACCCTGAACTTCATAGTAGACGAAGTTGTAGATGACTCCAGGATCATTGTCGGTCACAGCCAACAGCATGTTCTCATGGGTGGTGGCCGCAAAGCGGGTGATATTGCCCTTGATGTACTTGGGCACCTGAGCAGTAACTTCAACAGCATCGAACTGAACATCAACTTCATTCACCTTGAAGAACTGCTTGACGCCGTTGAAGTCTCCGCGAGGAAACCCGAAGAACAAGTTGGATCCAGACACAACCGGCTCTGCCGTTGGGTTAATTTCAAACCCTGTCTGGGGCACAATGGATACGTTGAGGGGGGTTAGAGTGGTCTCGCCTTGGAGACTGAACTGGGACGTTTCTGAGAACAGCACAAGACGGCCGGCGAATGGTGTGGCCTGCTTGAGATTGGACACAGTCGATCCGCCAACAGCTACGTCAATGACCTCTGAGTCAGGTAGCTGGGCGACAGTGGTCCTGTAGAAGTTGAAGTATTCACCAACCTCCGACATGACCACATTCTCCCCGGACAGCAGAACGAGCCTGTTGCGGAAGAACGCGATGTTGCTGATCTTGTTTCCCGTGAAGGTCGGGGCGGGGTTCGTTAGCTCATCGCCAACTGAGCGGGGCTGAAACTTGAACTGCCCCATGTTGGTTGGGTTGGTGGTCGAGCCGTTGAATGAGCCGTCAGCAGCGGTCAGGTTGAAGGTGCCATCGGCTTTGCGGATCAGAAGATGAGGCATCGTGGCGAAGTCAAAATTATTCTTGAGCCCGCCAGGCGTTGTCTCGACCCATTTACCCTTAGTTATGGTGTCTGTAATCGTGGGGTCGTCTGCCACAAACTCAACGTAGTAATCATCCACTTCTTCTTCGGGGTTGCCCTCAACCTTGAATTTCATTCCGTGAATAGCCGAGGGGGGAAGATCAGAAAAGTTTCTAACTGAGTCTTTCAGGACATCAACGACGGAATTACCCACACCATCCGTAGCGGTGAGGCTAAACGGAATGCTGCCCGTAACATGGACCACGCTTCCAATGCGTGTGGCATTGAATACACAATTTCTTGGGTTGGAGGCGTCGGCGTTAAGATCATGAGTTTGGTTGTTATTTAATTCTTCTTCGATCTTTAAGGCAACGGAGTTGGAGCCTAGTCGGTTCGCGCCATTTGATGCCGCTCCTTGGTTACCGAAGTCGCTTCCTCCCCCATCAGTAGTCACTCCTATATCCTTCTTGCCCGCAAACACTCTGATAGTGCAGGTAAAGAAAGCGGAGGGATTCTTCCGAACCACAATCAGACATTCGTTGGGGGCGGAGGATTGCTCTCTTGAATAACTAGACAAAGTGGTGGACTGACCCACCGTCTTTTCGGTGTTCACCAAGAACGTCACATCAGCGATCGTCACAGCCTTCAGAGAAGCTCGGGGATTAGTTGTCGTCAGGTAATCCTTTGGGGTATCACCCGCTTCAGGATCATACGTGACGGTTTGTTGGACGCCGGCCATGTCGAAAACTTTGAGGTTGTCAGTGTCGTCTCCCCCGTCACACACAACAAAATACTGCTCGGTGCTGTCGCGGTTCACGCTGTGGATGAACAGGTTGTCGGCCGGGGCAGTCAAAAGTTCCTTGACATGCTCTGTGGGAGGACGCTTGGTCAGTCCTTCGACCGGGTTGCCGACACAGTTCTCCTGGGCCTCGCACTGGTTCACCAGTCTCATGGTATCGGGCTGCTGACTGACACCGCCGATCATGTTTGGTACGTCGTTGGTGATCAATGTCATCAGTAGCGTACTCCTCGAAGGGCACCGTGCCGGTTGATGGTCGCAGCCACATCGTTGTGGTCGAAGATAGTACGATCAGCCGTGTCTCCCTCATGCTCCCGCAGGGTGGACAGGCACTTCATCTCATCCTGCATAGTGAAGAGGTGGTGCTTCTGAGACCCAAGCATACGGTCTTGGAAGATCCTGGAAGATCGAATAGTCACATACCTTCGGGCCGTCTCAGGCATCTCCTCAAACGGGTAGAGGAGGACGATAGTTGTCTTCACATCAGACGTGAATTGGAAGGTGTTGTTGGTCTTGTCGAACAGCTTGTCACCTCGCTGAATCACATCACGATCATCATGAGTGACGTTGTTCTTCATCGAGGGGTCGTTGTCCACCCTCAAGACTTCTGCCGCCAACGTGATCTCATTAGAGGTGTTGGGGGACAAGGTCTGATCGGTGAGGGTATTGAAGTGCCATCCCTGACTCTGAACCTCTCTGGATACCTCAGTCAGAATGTTCCGGGCGATAGTCGCATCGGCACCCAGGGCACCGGTGAAGCTGTTGATGGGGGGCTCACCGATGGTGGACAGGATGGTATTGACTGCATCCAGTTCGGTTGTCTTTGCAGGCATGGCAACTCCTTGTGAGAAAAGAGGCGGACCCCCCGAAGGAGGTCCACCCCGTATGGAGACTCAAGATCTCTAATTATCAGGCAGTGATGATCTCGTAGCAGCACTCTTCACGGAGGATACCGTGACCCATGGCGTACTTCGCAAGCATCAGGGTGCCGAGGCGATCCATCTGGTACTCGCTCTCGACTGCAAGGTCCATGAGCTTGACCGTACCAACAGCCTCACTCTGGAAGGCCACACCAACGGTGTTGTATGCAGCGGTGGCAGAGTAGCCAGCACCAACGGTGCCAGTGCCATCGTGATCGTCATACACATCGTTGTTGATCAGGCTGTTCTTGAAGATCGAGCCTGCTGCATCAGTACCATTCGGGATATGGTTAGACTTCAGGATTCGAACACCCGAAACCTGAGTGACTTCGCCCGTAGCGATCGATCCCATACCACCGAAGTCGCTGTTGATGGCCGCATTGCCACTCTTAACAAGAGTGTAATACTGAGCAGGGCTCAGGACCATGTACCGACCTTCGGACGGCACGTTCTTTTCGTCCATCTTTTGGGCCACTTCTGCACAAGCCTCAACAAGCTCGTCGGCGGTGTAGGCAGTATCACCACCAGTGGTGTTGATCTGCGCACCGAGGAACTGAGTGGAGGTTCCAGAATCAACGTCGAAACGGTCCTTGTCAGCACGGGCACCCGCGATGACAGTACGAATAAGCGCACGGTCCGCATGATAGGCAAGCTCACGACCGATCTGGGTGGTGTAAGCCGCCCGAACGTCGTAGTGGTTCTTCGCCTCATCGATGTCCGCAATGAACGCCGTCGAGAGAAGGACGCCGTCGATGCTGATGGTCCGCTCGGCATGCTTGACCTGAGAAAGGTACTTTGATGCCGACGAATCTTCGGTAACCAGAACAGACTCACCAGGGGTGTGGTACTTGGCCTGCGCCGTACCCACGACGGGGAACTGAGCGGTCTTACCACTGCTGATGTTCCGCTGCTGAGTGAGCGGCATCATGATGTTGTTTTCCTCAAACACCTGAAGGATCTCACCAGAGAAAACCTTCAGGAAGAGGGCGTCAGCGTCACCACTGGTGTTGACTTGGCCGAGGCGACTAACTGTTGGTTCAGTATAAGCCATTTGAAACTCCTAAAATTGTTTTACTAGATACGGATTGATGGTCAGTATCGGTAACTAAGAGTTCTCAGTTATCCACCGCAGCGGGCCGGGTATCGTTAGATCCCTCAACATCGCCATCGATTGATCCTGCGTACCAGCCTTCTGGTATCAGAACCTTGTTGTCAGACAGTTCCCATGAACTGCCATTCCAATAGTAGACATGGCCCCTGACATCTGGACCCATCCGAATAAACCCTTCGGACTCATCTACGAATACGACTCTTGAAGCTCCGCACCCGGTCAACCCAACGCTTGCGGTCAGGAGACACAGGAGCGTCATGAGCTTCTGTCTTACGTTCTTTGAGATACCCCACAAACGGGGTGAGGAGGATGACGAGTATGGAAGCAAGTGCTTCATACACCGATCACTCTTCTTCCTCATAGTCAGCCTCGGACTTCTTGAGGTTCAGCCGGGCACCGGTGTATCCGAGAGCCACAAGGGCAGCGGAAACCAGTCCGACGACCTGACCCCAGGGTTCCGCAGACGGGATAACATCGGCAGCCACAAGGGCACCAACAAAGGCGGCAGCGGTACTGAGCCAAAACTCAGTGGTCTTATATCCAGGCTTAGACATGGGGTTCTCCTAAAGTGCTTTTGAATTCTGAAGACGACGGTAAACTTCGTTGCGGTAGGCGGGATCCTTCTTGTATCGAGGATCGCTCATGGCCTCCGTGATCTGGGCTCTTGACTGGAAGGTTGATCCAGAAGCAAGATCAGAAGAGGGCTCACCCTGCATCAACGGCTGCGTTGGCTGGGTGGGGGCTTGCTGACTGTAACGAGCATAGAGCCCGGCCACAGCCATTTGAACCTCCTGAGGGCTGCCGGCAACAAGGTCGTTGAACACATCGATCTCCTGGTCGGAGAGGTTGTTCGTCGCCCAGTTCAGCATGTTGTTGTAGTTGTCTTCGCCACCCACGGACTGGTAAACATCCTTGATGGCGGTCTCGGCCATGATCTTCTGGCCTTCAATATATTCATCAATGAACTCACGGGGGATGCCGGTCTCGGCAAGACGTGATCGGGACTCCTCAGACACGTCGCCGGTCTCATCGAACTCTTCGCTGAGAGCCGCAAAGGTTTCGGGGTCAACGCCGGCAGGTGCTTCCTCTGGGGTCTCTTCCCCAGCCCGTGACTTGGAATACTCCTGCTCAAGCTGCTTGTAGGCGTAGGCCATAGCTTCAGGAGTCTCGAACTTCTCAGGCAGCCACTCGGGACGCTCGATCACGGGCTCCTGAGGGGCTTCCGGAATGGCTTCCTGCATAGGCTCGGCCTGATCAGGTGCCATCGGCGGGGCTTCTTCAGCCTTGATTTCTACCTTCTGATAATCAGCCATCTACTGGGTCTCCTTGGTTCATTTGAGCAGCAATCTGTGGAGCCATAGACTGAGCCATAGACTGCTGCTGTTGTGCGGCTTGCATTTGAGCAAGCTCTTCAGGGGAGCGTACCAAACCCTTGGTATCAATGCCCAGGGCCAGGGCTCGCCTCTTCAGGTACTCACTTACATCCACATAAGTTTGAAGCACCTCGGGACCGAGGAGTTGACCGATTCCTGCAAGGTATGTATCAAGTCGGTTGAGATCGTTCCCTCGGCCGAGGGCTTCAATTCCTGTAATAATAACTGGTTTAATCTTGTCGTCTGGGAGGTTGGGCAGCGACTTCTCTCGCTTCATCTTGTTCATCACAAGGGTGACAAGGGGCATGCTCAACTCTCGGCTCAGGATGCTGTAGATGCCACCAAGCTGACGCTCTACGGCCTGGGTTACCAGTCGTACTTCTTCAGCGGTGACTCGATCAGCATTACGAATTGAGCCTTCAAGGAGCAGAAACGCATACGCGAGACGTTCCTTAATGTCGCGAGTCGTGTTGAGTGCAACAGAGAAATCGGACGCTTTCTGACTTTGAAGGACACTGACATCATTTGCATTACCCTCGCGAATAGCACCGTTGGGTGACTCAGAAAGTGTTCGGGCTCTGGTTGTCCCGTTGGGGTTGACAAGGAACAGAACCTTGGCTGCTGCTGCACTGCCTTCAACAATGGCCTTCGTCAGGCCCTCAAGGCTTTGCAGGTCACCAAGATATTGCTCAACGTATCCACGGCCATAGTTCTCAGAGTCAACTCGGCTCATCCTGAGGGGGATGAATGGAGCGTCTTCAGCAGCGAGAACACGGCGGGAGCCTTCGACCTCTTCGCCAGCGACTTCTTGGTACACCTCAATCTTCCCGTCCATGCGGGTGACCATGCCGGTGTACATCTCTACATGATCGTCGTATGAAGTCTTGTCGCCCAGCTTGTCCTTGATTACTTCAGGGAGCATGACTGGGGATACCGTCTCCATGAGGACGACCATACGCACGAAGCCCAAAGGACATCTCTTGACCACGTAGCGATCCAGGTGAACCACACGCATGTTGCCGCCATCAGGAAAGTACAGGAGAGCATTACCTGTGACGACGAGGTGTCGGACGGCGTCAAAGAGTCCGGTTCGGACACCTGAACGCTCGATCTCATCCATCATCGATCTCTCGATGTTGGCTAGGGAATCTTCGATCTCAGTGATGATCTTTGGGTCTAGGGCTTCCAGCTCTCTCTCCGTCGCCTCATCAAGCTGAAGCCTGAAAAAGGGGGCGTTGGGAGGGAGCAAAGAAAGAAGGAGGGCCGACGCTAGGTTGTTCACGCCACGGGCACCAATGCTTTGGTACGGGGTGGGGAACCGCCTAGATGATGTCGTACCCTCATCCGGGAGAAGGCTCGGAATAGTCAGGGCACTCGCGTCCCTACCACGATCCAAGTAGGACTGACGCTCACCTGAGCATTTGTGGTAGATGGACTTGAGGGTTTCCATTAGACATTGACTCCGCTTCTGTTGGAGGTATTCAGAGGGATCTTGAGCATCGCCTTACCCCGCTTACGCACAGCACGACGACGCCGGCGAATAGGACTCTCAGGGCGCATCTGCTCATTTTCGTTGATCTGGACCGAAGGGTCACTAATCACCGGAGGAGGGGCGATCGTGATTTGGGGAGGAAGTGGTGGAGGAGCCACCGGAGCAGGCGGAGGTGGTGGAGGGGAAGATCTACGGCCTACGCACATACGCTACTCCTTAATAAGGTTGTCTTCCTGAGCCTTCAGCTCGGAAATCAGTTGGTTAACAAGCTCCCGTTTACCTGCGTACATCCAGATTTCGCGTTCTGACCACGAAGGATCAGGACAACGCTCTGGAATTCGTTCGTTCAGGACTTCAACAAGAGTCGGATCTAGGGCTGGAATTCTCCTCATAGTCATCCTTTCCCTTTTCCTGGAGGTTGTACGCATAGAACAGGAGCGTGTAATTGATCATGTCCATGACCGTATCCTCGATTTTCTCATCAGGAACGGCGTAGGTGCCGGTATCGATGAAGGTGATCAGCCTCGACAGCTTGTCCGTCAGGCGGACCATGAACCCCCTCTTGGTGTCCGTGATGCCCAGCCGCTCCACTCGGGTGAAGTTTAGGAAGGGGTCGCCGGCGTCATCACCCCCGCTGTAGTCGTGGTTCTTCTTCTCCATCAGCTTCCGAGCCTTGAAGCACACGTTGTCGTGGAGCTGCAACAGCTTGTCTCGGTCTATCTTGGTTCCCATAGTATTACCTCTTCTTTGTTGTAGTTGAAATCAGATTGCCTGAGGATGCGGGCTACGCGGGCCTGGACGAGAGCGTCCTCCTCAGTAAGTCCCGCTTTCTTATATGCACCTAATACCTTGTCCCAGCAGGGGTTAGAACCCAGAATCCTCAGGGCAGTCTTAGGACCAACGCCCGGACAGCCCGAATACCCATCGACGAGATCGCCGGTGAGGGTCTGAAACAGGTGGTTGTAGTCGCCATCCTCCTCAGTGACCTCAGTGATCCCCTCGTCAGGCTTGTTGGGGTTGTAGTGCAGGCCGGGGATCTGGAGGAGATCTTTGTCCGTAGACACCAGGATCTTCTCAAACCGCGTCTGCCACAGGCGGGTGCCCATGAGCATGCCACAAACATCATCGGCCTCAAGATCCTCATACTCGAAGGTGTTGTAGGTCTCCCTGACATACTCCTTCAGGGTGAAGAAGACCACGGGTTTCCGGGACTTCTTCCGGTGGTACTTGTATGTGGGGAGGACTGTTTTCCTCCAGTTCTTGCTGCCGCTCAGGGCCACCGCCATCGTCACTGCGTTGGTCTTCTCTCTCAAGGACGCAAGTGCAATATCTAGCTTGAGCCGTGCTTCTTGAGCATCGGCATGAAGAGTCCAAAGGTCATCCCCCCAATGGGTAGGCTCCTCAACCGAAAGGCCACACTCCCACAGGAAGATGTCGCCATCAACTACAAGTGCTGTCTTCTTCTTCGTCATCGCTGATTCCATTCATAACGGCGATCTTTCCTAGCTCTATCAAGCCCAAGACACTGTGGAACGGTCCTTCGAAACCAACAGTGATGTCTTCAAGATCTTCCGTGCGGTTGGATGCCCCCAAGAACACCATGCAGTCGAAACGCCGGCGGAGTTCTTTGAGCATTGAGGTGGTAGGGACGTACTCAAGTGGATCCATATCTCTTCTTTCGCAGTTCGCGGAGGCGACGATCATTCGACGCCCTCATGGCTGACTTGACGGGGAACTTGCCGCAGCAAATAACAATCTCAGCCTGTGGTTTTTTATATCGGAGGTAAGGGAGCATCAACAGCAGTAATTCCACGGCCTTTTTACCGTAGATGCTCCAACGAAATACGCGTGTATTCTTCTTGATCCGATGAGTGACTGACCCCCCGAACATTGCTTCAGGCTCATACACCAATTCAGGAGACACTGTCTCCACTTGGATTGTCGGGGAGCCACGGAAATCCACATACCCCTCGCCATCAACGATGCCGGCCAACCACGCCACGTCAGTGGGTATCAGCCCAAGAGGCACCGATCTTGAACTCTCCGTCGAGGGGACACCGGAAGTCGTAGGGCTGACCGGCCTGGCGCATCGAGTGTACCGCAATCCTTCCGACATACTTCGCCTCACTTTCGGGTGCTTCGAATTGAACCTCATCGTGGACGTGCATTACTTGACGAGCGTGGAGACCGCGTTTCTTGATCTCCCTGTTCATCATAATAGTTGCCTGCTTCATAAGTATACTACCTGCTGACTGAAGCAACAGGTTAAGTGCTGAATGCTCTGATCGAATAGGTAGACGACGCCCATCGATAGCGGGGAGCCAGTCTTCTCTCTTCAGCCGGTTCTTGATTGCGTTCTTCAACCGCTTCAGTGCGGGGATGCCACTTTCCAGTAGTGACCTCATACTCCGCCCTTCACGCCGACCGCCACCAACAAGCTGGCCAATCTTGATGTCTCCCGCACCATACAGGGTGGCATACATGATGCCTTTACCCACACCCCGATCGACCCCCATCTTGTCGGCGTTGAACTGGTGGATGTCTCCCTCCTGGATAACCTTGATGTACTCACCCTCATCCCAGCGAGCGAGGTAGTGAGCAAGGCACCGCAGCTCAAGCCCAGACATATCACATCCGACCATGACCATTCCTGTGGTGGGCTTGAACAGCTCACGACACTCCTTGCCCCAAGGTGAGCCGAGAGCAGGCACCTGAGCCAGATTGGGACGGCTGTGCGAGCAGCGAGAGGAGATAGTCCCGATGGTCTCGACGTGTCCGTAGATACGCCCATCACGGCTGGCCCGGATCCAGCTCTCCCTACCTTCCGAGAGCTGGCCAATCCGCTTGCAGAGCAGCAGATACTTGGTGAGAACCTTCGCCTCAGGATACGTCAGGCTCGACAACACCGTCTCATCCACCTTCGGCCGCCCGTCGCCAGTGAACTCGGAGGGCTGCCAGTCATACATCTTGATCAAGGCGTTCGCGATCTGTAGCCGGCTGCCGGGGTTGAAGGGCACCACTCGCTTCTTCAAGGGACCTGGCTTCAAAGCCTTCTTCATCTTGGCGGGTGCATCCTTCTTACGCTCGAACCGTTCGTCTGTATCTGGGTCGAAGTAATACTGAGGAGTCTTCATGAACTCCTCTTGGGGAGGGAAGATCCTCTGTAGCTCACGCTCGATGTCGATCTTCTGCCCGATCAATTCTGAGTGCAGCTTGAATGCAGCCTCTTCATCGAAGACAACCCCGTTCATCTCTTGATCGATCAGGATGTTCCTGAAGTCTCTCTCCATTGCATAGACCTCAGGCAGGAACGTCTCGGCGATCGCGTTCCACAACCTCGCGTTCACCCGGACATCCTGCTTGCAGTAGTCGGCCATCTCCTCGGTGAACTCAGACCAATCAGTCTGCTTGCCGAAGTCACCCTTGTGCATCTTGAGGCGGTAGCCCCAGGCTTCAAGGCTGTATCGACCACGGAGCCGAGAGGGGAAATCACTGTCTTGGCAGTCCCCCTTGAGAACATCAGGGTTCATGATGCGGGATGCCAGCAAAGTATCCACGATGTCACAATCATCAAAGTTTGCGAGGGGCAACATCTTCTTCATCGCGGGGATGTCGAACCGGGTGATGTTGTGACCGACCAGACGATCTGCCAGCATCAACCGATGAACCCCATCTTGAAGTTTGTGGCCCTCCTCATAGTGGTCTGAATAGACATCCACGTCATCAGTCGAGGGATCCATGATCGCAATGCAGTGAATCACCTCCAGATCACTCAGCTCATCCCAATCCTCGATGGCGTTGGTTTCAATATCAAACACAAGATCGTACATTCGCGCCTCCTATTCGCTGAACGGGTTGTTGTACTCGTTGAGACGACCCGTGTTGGGGTTGTACTCAAGGGTCGCAGCCACACCCGTGGTGCCGGCGAACCTGTTCTTCAATACTCGGATCACTGTGTTCCGGGACTCCAGTGAATCCTGCTGGTTTCTCTCACAGCCAATCACGGCATCAGACAACTGGGCGATGGCATGGGAGCCTCGTAGTTGTGACAGTGAAGTGGCGGCACCCTCCTCATGGCCACGTCCATCTGGACGCTTCAGGTGTGATACCAGCACACAGTGGGCATCAGTCTCCTCGACCAAAGCTCGGAGCTTCGTCATCGTGGTGTCGATCATGCGACGCTCATCACCCTCCTCCAATGCCGACACCAGGATCGAAAGGTGGTCGATGAAGATGAAGCGACAGTCGAGGGCCTTGCACATATACCTGACTTGACCCAATAGTCGGCTTGGATCTTGAGATCCCCAGTGGTCATACAGCACCATGTTGCCGGTTCCGAGGATGTCATCGAACGCTTCCTTACGGGTCTCCTCAGGAACCTCATGCAGTCGGGTGTAGGGAATATCGAGGTGGATAGACATCAAGCATTCAGCCGTCTTCTTCACCGACTCTTCGAGAGCGATGTATCCAACCTTGTGGCCTTGGCTGACCAGTTGATACGCCAGCTCCCGACACACGCTGCTCTTCCCGATGCCCGTGCCGGCGGTGATGGTCACAAGCTCACCACCCCGCATACCCAGCAGGCTCTCATTGAACCCCTGCCAAGGATACTCCACCGACCACCCGGTCTCATCCTTGTTGATGTGATCCCATAGTTCGTCACCTGAGACGACGCCATCAGGCCGGAACGTCTTGGCTTCCCACAGGGCTTGGTTCAGTTCCTTGTGCTTACCCCGAACCAGACAATCATTGGCATCCTTCTCGGGCAGGCCGTGAACGATCTTGCATTTACCTGGAGTAATCAAGGGGGCACAGGCCGTCGCCGCAGCACGACCCGCATCATCTTGATCGAAGCACAGAACGACTTCTTGGAATGACTCAAGCCACTCGATACTCTTGGTGATCGCCTTGGGAGCAGAGGCGGCACCGTTGGGGATGGACACCACAGGCCACTTGTTATCCAAGATCTGACTCACGGACAGGGCGTCGATCTCGCCCTCGCAGACGATGACACGCTTGCCATTGGTCTCCCACAGATACTCACCGAACAGGTTCACAGACTTGGGATCGCCCAGCCAACTGAACCCCTTCTTGGAGTTGCGTAGTTTCTGAGCCTTCAGCATGCCGTTGCTGCTGTGATAGTTGGCGACTTGCACCGCCTGACCCTTGAACGTCGCGGTCCCATACCCCCACTTCTTACACGTCTCAATAGATAATCCCCGCTTAGTAAGGGGGATGTAGTCAATGTCAATCAAATCCATATGTCGAGCCTCCTTTACTACTGTCTCGCCGTCGCCCTTGCTGTATGCGCCGCATCCAGGTGAGAAACAAAAGCTGGATCCATCGTCGTACACAGCTAGGTTGTCGTTGCTCCCACATTCAGGACATGGCTCATGTCGTACGAAGTTCGCCATGCTTCAACTCCAGTTCAATCCTCGGTTCATCAGAGAACTCCTTTCTTGCAGTTACGCTCCTGATCAGATCATCATCTTTCCAGAGGATGTTGTTGAAGACATCGAGTGTCTTCAGATAGTTATCAATGTCACCTCGGGGTGCGTCTTTCTTGGTCGTCCGGGGACGGGTGCAGAAGAACGTCACATCGAGATGAAACACCTCATGGATAGGACAGATATCGGGGAACACAGCAGTCTCCAATATCTTCCCGGCTTCAGTCCTGAACCGGGTGTAGTTCTTGCCGTAATACACATGCCCCCGACGAGTGACACGGGGTCTACTCGCGGGGACAGGTGCCACAGGGAGCATGTACTTAACTAAAGTCGGCGTCGGCAAACGTGTCGTCCTCGGCCTCCTTGGTGAATTCGAATCCTTCCTCTTCAGTGAACCCAAGCGACTTGCCATCGCTGCCGGCGTACTCGACAAGATCAATGATCTGCACCGCCCGCAGTTGTAGGGACAGTCCCGCACCGACCATCGCGCTGTAGTATGGATAGATCGAGTAACTGATCTTGATCTTGCTTCCGCTGCCCACCGAGACCTTGTCTGGATCGATGGGAGTACCCTTGGCATCTACCAGCTTCGGACGCTGCGACCACTGCTGGCCCTTCTTGCCGGCCAAAGCCTTCATCTTAAACTTGAAGTCAAGCTCGCCAGTGGCAACGCCATCTACTTCAACATTCTTGTAGCTGATGCTGCCCTTCTTGACTTGCTTGCCCTGCCGCTTGTTCTCTTCAGCGTGGTGTTCTTCCAGCTTCTCTTCGAGCATGCTCAAGAACTTCTGTCCCGTCTCCGCATCGAGCCTGAGTGATGTCTCGTAGACGCCATCGGCATCGAACTTGGTTTCAGGTTGAGAGAGCTTCGGCCAGATCGCCTGCCCCGCTGGTGTAACATGAGTCTTCTTCATAGTGCCTCCATCATGAAAAATAGTAGAGAGCCTGTTTTACCTTTGACACATCCAACGTGCCCTGGAGTGGCGGCTCTGGTAAGTCAACTCCAGAAGGTAGCAGATAGCTGATTTCCCGGTGTGTGTCGGCAAGCACATTCCCCGAAAAAATGTTCTCGGTTGCTTCGCGTGCTGCGGCACTCAACGCAGGAATGTTCGGTGCGTGTGTTTCGTAGTCGTCGTGAATAGCCATGAAGTCCCTGACATCATCATCCAGTGCAAGGTTCACAGTCTCGCCGAGCAACCCCCCAATGCCATCCAGACTATGCACCCAGTTAGGTGCCATTGAATTGATGGACTTTCGCCGGGAGGGGTCGCCGCTGTCACGGCGGATCCGAGTCTGTCTGACCACACCAAACACGTTTGTCTTGATGTTCAGATGATCCTGTTTCTCGTAGTGCATGCGGACAGGAAGTCCGAGCGGCGTCGTCCATTGTGGAACCACACCGTTGTCGATGCAGGTGCCGGCGACCCCCTGCAACCATTCCATACCCAGCCGAGCAGAGCTGACAGACATGCCGATGGCTTCCCAGATCTTCTCAGCCAACCAGTTGCACGGGGCATACGTCTG
>MDTG01133283.1_pt1 | contig 13620 bp, 16 predicted proteins | sample 811421 | NCBI WGS metagenome assembly MDTG01 (sample SAMN05326645, study PRJNA326480) | marine metagenome | isolation source: seawater | place: Pacific Ocean: South East | collected 2011 | reverse complement strand
TTCGCTTACTAAAGAAATTAAAACGAGTGCCCTCTGTTGAAATCAAAAACAAAAGAATTCGAGTTGCCAATATCCAAAAAGTGGATGTGTTAGCTCGATCCTATGTTCGATACCGTTTTAATATTCTGTAATTTATGCTCCTAGCTATTCAGATTTTTATTTTTTTCGCCACCTTTTTCTTTATGGAAGGTATCGCATGGTTCTCGCACAAGTACATCATGCATGGGTTTTTATGGTCTCTCCACAAAGACCATCACCACAAGGATCACGACTCCAACTTTGAAAGAAACGACGCCTTTTTCCTGTTTTACGCAGCAGTGAGTGCTGGTTTTGTTATTTTATGGGGAGAGTATGGGTTTTGGCCAGGAATGGCAATTGCTCTAGGAATTTTCGCTTATGGTCTAACCTATTTTTTTGTTCACGACATTTTTATTCATCAACGTATAAAATGGTTTCGCAATGCCAACACGAGCTATGCGAGAGCCATTCGTCGTGCCCATAAAATTCATCACAAAAATTTACAGAAGGAAAATGGGGAATGCTTTGGCATGCTTTGGGTGCCGATGAAGTATTTTAAAAAATAAAGTGCTAGAGTTTAGCCATTTCAATGGCAGCAACGGCTGCTTCTTCTCCTTTGTTTCCCAATGACCCTCCACTTCTGTCACGTGATTGCTCAATAGTGTCATCTGTTAATACACAAAAGACAACTGGAACTGTGCCCAAGGCATTGAGTTGCTGAATCCCATTGGCAACCCCTTGACAGACGTAGTCAAAATGACTTGTTTCACCTCGGATAACACTGCCAATGGCAATGACAGCATCGTATTTCTTTTCCATTGCGATTCGGCTTGCATACACCAACTCAAAACTACCAGGAACATCAAAGCGATCAATTTGTTTTGCTTGTTGTTGTTGTAAAATTTGATGTGCTCCCTCAAAAAGATTATCGGTGATTTCACTGTTCCACTTGGACACGATCAAAGCAAAACGCAAACCTGCAGCACTTGGGAGTGTATCGATTAGTAAATGTTTGCTATTCTGACTCCTCGTTGCCATATTAGATATTGGCTTGACCTAGTAGTGCGTCGATATGCTTGGCGTCTATTCCGTCAGAAAAATCATCTTTGAGAATTGTGAAATATGCTTTAGCTGTTTTTTTGTCGCCAAGTGAAAGAGCAACAAGACCAGCTTTGCGTAAATAACGAGGGTATGTGATTTGATTATCGCTGAAAGACAAGGCTTTTTTGTAATAGCTTAATGCCTCAGAAAGCTGTTCTAGCTCTGCATAAGCATCTCCAACACCACCCAAAGCAAGAGGTGCGAGTATGGGATCTGATGACTTAAAATCCTTGAGATAGTCAATAGCTGACTCAAACTCACCCAAATGAAGATAAATCATTCCCGAACTATAGGTGGCTAAATCCGCTGCGGGTGTTCCGCCATAGTTGTCGATAATATCGAGAAAACCATATTTTCCGTTGGCTCCGTTAAGTGCACTCTGGAAAAGAGAATCTCGAGAATCTTCATCAGCCAGTCCCTTTTCAAAAAACTCTTGCGCTTGAAATATCTCGCTGTTGGCCTCCTCTATTTTAGGATTGAGAATTAAGTTTTGGTATCCTAAATATCCAAGAACAACAAGTATGATTCCAAAGATCAACCCCAAAATCTGCCGCTGATAGGTGGCGATCAATCGTTCTAATCGAGTAGCACCAGTATCTAAGTTTGAAAAAACCTCTTCAGTTCTACTTTCTGTGGCTTGAGATTGCTGGGTGTTTTGTGCTTTCTTAGCTCCGCGTTTTTTATATGTGGCCATAGTTTGTAAATCGTGTTTGCAAAAATATGATAATTATTGAAATGAACATTCTACAAAAACGACCAAAAAACAATAATTTAGTCATGCGTAAACTAAAACACAATCACTGACCTGTGAAGGAGCTATTTTTAGACCAACTTTCCATCGTAAATTACAGAAATCTTAACGGTATCGATTTCAATTTGGATCGCAACATCAATTGCTTTGTTGGGAATAATGGCGTAGGAAAAACAAACGCTTTGGATGCGATTTACTTTCTCGCCATGGGAAAAAGTTATTCCAACAGTGTAACAAGCCAAAATATCTCTCATCAAGCTAGTTTTGGTATGATTGAAGGTGTATTTGACAAAAGCGGTAAAAACTTACGGATTCAGTGCCATTTGGAACGTGAAGGCAAAAAAACGATCAAACGAAATCGAAAGGCGTATAAAAAAATCGCTGATCACGTTGGGCTGATCCCTGTTGTGATCATATCGCCCACCGATAGAGATTTAATTGCAGAAGGAAGTAGTGTTAGAAGGAAGTTTTTGGATCGTACAATTTCTCAATCGAACAAAACCTATTTGCAAAACCTAGTGGCCTATCAGCGCACTCTAAATCAAAGAAATGCCCTACTCAAACACTTTGCCTCATCAAATCAGTTTGACAAAGACACCTTGTCGGTTTTCAACGAAAAGCTCGTTCAATATGGACAGCCAATACACCAAGTTCGAAAAGAGTTTATCAAGACCTTTCAACCATTGTTCCATGAACGATACCAGTTTATTAGTGGGCAAACTGAAGTTGTATCGATAAGCTACGATTCAAAACTCGATGAGAATTCCTTCGAAACATTGCTGGAAGACTCTTTACAAAAAGATCGAATCTTGCAATACACAAGTACAGGTCCCCACAAAGATGACTTGCTTTTTCACATCAACGATTTCTCAATCAAAAAATTTGGTAGCCAAGGGCAACAAAAAACATTTTTAATCGCTCTAAAACTCGCCCAATTTGATGTAATCAGAAATCAAATGAACGTATTACCCATATTGCTTTTGGATGATATTTTTGATAAATTGGATGATAAGCGAGTGATGCAAATCATAAATTTGGTCAACGATGATTCTTTCGGTCAGTTGTTTGTCACCGATACCAATAAAGAGAGAACAGAAAATATGATTAAAAAAACCGCACAAAGCTATTCGATTTTTAGTTTATAAAACCAACGAGAAGATGAGTGATGATGCAAAAAACATAAAATCTATTTTAGGAGAATTTATCTCCAAAAATGCACTTTCCGATGGTATTGATTCAGCTCGAGCTCAACAGATTTGGAGTGCGTTGTTGGGTGAAAATATAACCGCGTACACCAAAGATGTAACCCTACAACAAGATGTTTTGATTGTAAAACTGACCTCTTCTGTACTTCGTCAGGAACTCAGCTATGGAAAAGATAAAATTATCGAAATGATGAATAAATCCCTCGGAAAAAATAAGGTAAGGGATATTCGATTTATTTAGTAAATATCTCGTGAAGAAAAGTGGAATGTGCACTCAATTTCCGCATTATCATCACTGTCAGATCCGTGAATTGCATTCCGACCAACTGACTCAGCAAAGAGCTTTCGAATGGTTCCTTCCGCAGCTTCCTCTGGGTTTGTTGACCCTATGAGTGCTCTGAAATCTGCAACTGCATTCTCTTTTTCAAGAACGGCAGCAACAATAGGGCCACTGGTCATAAAGCGAACCAACTCATCAAAAAAAGGTCTTTCCTTGTGCACTTCATAGAATGCCTCCGCTTCTCGGCGACTGAGTTGGGTCATCTTCAGCCCACGAATCAAAAACCCAGCTGTTGTAATTTTTTCTAATATGGCACCAACATGACCCGCGCTAACAGCGTCGGGTTTTATCATGGTAAACGTTCTATTGGACATCTATTTTTTTTGCAAACCTACTAAAATTTAACACGTAGGCAACTATGAACTTTAGTTTGTAGTTTTGGCATATGATTCGGATATGTTTGGTCGGTACCGGGAATGTCGCAGTAACCTTGGCAAGAGAAATCCGAGACAACGAAGCCTTGACTCTTGTAAAACTTATCGGAAGAGACCAAAATAAACTTACGAAAGACCTGATCAACACTCCATTTTCTAACCAATTCAATACCATTCCGATTTGTGATGTTGTCCTTGTCTCTGTCGCTGATAACGCCATACATGAAGTCAGCCATCAACTTCCCCTAACAGATGCCATCGTCGCACATACTTCTGGAGCGTCCTCGATTGACTTGCTCAACAAACATAAACATCGAGGGGTAATTTATCCCCTACAAACATTCTCAAAACATCAACAAGTGGATTGGTCTAAAATCCCAATACTATGGGAAGGGAATGGCAAAAAAGTCAATGAAAAATTGGAGACACTTTCAAATTTGATGAGTCCGCTTGCAATACAAAGCGATGAAAAGCAACGCCTAAGCATGCATTTGGCCGCTGTTGTGGTCAATAATTTCACCAATCATTTATACGGGGAAGCTTATGAGTTCTGTAAATCCAACAATATGAGTTTTGATCTGCTAATTCCTCTTATTGAAGAAACGACTAGAAAAATAAAACAAAATGAGCCGAGAAAAAGTCAGACGGGCCCTGCGTCGAGGGGTGATTTACAAACTATCCAACGTCATCAAACGATTCCAATGACAAAAGAATTGGACGATATCTACTCACTATTTACATCTCAATTATTAAAACTAAAGAATGAAAATATTTAAAAAAGAACTCAAACACATTCGGAACTTTATTTTTGACGTAGACGGGGTCTTTACGGATGGGAGTATTTTGATTCATGAAGATGGCTCGATGTTACGAACTATGAATACCAAAGATGGATATGCCGTAAAAGCTGCATTAAACGCTGGGTTTCGCGTTTGTATCATTTCAGGAGGAACAAATCCTGCTGTTCAAAAAAGACTAAACGATTTGGGCGTTAAAGATGTCTATCTCGGCATTCATGATAAAGCAAGTGTTCTTGAAGCGTATTTTTCAGAAAATAAGCTCAAAGCCAGTGAAAGTTTGTTTATGGGGGATGATATTCCTGATATTCCCGCCATGAACCAAGTGCATCTTGCTACTTGTCCAAACGATGCAGTACCCGAAGTTCGTGCTGCTGCTGATTATATTTCTCATGTCGCTGGCGGAAAAGGATGTGTTCGGGATGTCATTGAGCAAACCTTGAAAATTCATGGCAAATGGGGAGGGTTTTTTGAAGCGCGAAACGATAAAAAATGACAATTCCCAATTCCGTAGATATCATACTGGGTTCGGGCTCACCAAGACGACAAAGCCTGCTTGAGCAAATGAAAATCAAGCATCGTGTAGAACTTCGAACAATCGACGAAAAATATGATTTCGCTTTACGAGCCGAACAGATCACTGACCATTTAGCACAACAGAAAGGCAAAGAGTTTCAGAACGACCTAAAGCATGATCAACTCGTCATTACAGCAGACACTATCGTTTGGTTTGAAGGAAAGGCCCTTGGAAAGCCCCAAAACAAAGAGGAAGCCAAACGCATGCTACTATCACTCTCTGGAAAAACACATCGTGTCATCAGTTCGGTTTGTTTTTCAACCGCCAACCATCAACACACCATCAACTCTTTTACTGATGTCAAGTTTACAGATTTAAACGAAAATCTTGTTGACCAGTATGTGGCAAGTGGCAGCCCCATGGATAAAGCAGGCTCATACGGAATTCAAGACGCGTTTGGACTGTATGCCGTTGAAGAAATCAATGGGTCGTACACAAATGTGATGGGACTGCCGTGTATGCAAACCTTTCAGGCACTGCATGTGTTTGTCCGTAACCACTTTTAATCTCGCTTATTCAGCACCCCATTTAGCCAATTGTTTTTTATTGATTTCAATGTACTGCTGGTTCCCAGAAGTTTCGGCCAATTGAAGTGAAGCTTTAGCAGCATTGATGGCCATGTCCAACTCCCCTAGTGCCTCGTGAATCAATGATTTCTGACGATAAAACCAAAACGCATCGGTTCGCAATTCAACTGCCTTGGTAATCCATGCTTTTGCTTTTTGCAAATCCTTATCATTGTTTAAATAGTAAACTGCCGCAGTGTATAAATCATTGGCAGATGCAGAATCTGGATTCATTTTTGATAGATGAGACTCCATAATCTCATTTGTTGGGAAAGTGATCGGCAACTGTATTGCGACTTGCTCCCAAGCCAATTGTAAGTCCGCTGAGTTGAGAGTTATGTTTTCCAGAGAAATGGAAAATGACTCTGTGTGACTAACTTTTAGAACTTTTGCCTGAACAGCAAGAATTACTTTTTCTTTATCCCAGTTTTCGGGCGTTCCCCAATTGTTGGTTTCATTGTAAAAATAAACCATCCAAAAGTCTTTTTTTGGAATCGTAAAAAGGGAGTATGTGCCCTTTGAAAGAGGTTGGCCAGAGACCATAATATCATCAGAAAAAGTAATCAATGTATTTTGATTTGCCCCCGTACGCCATAAAATATCATATGGAACCAAATCGCCAAAAATATTTCGTTCTCGAACAGCAGGTCGTGAGTACTCAATTGACACTTCGGACAAGCCTACAGTCTGAACAAGTTTTGATTTCGGACTGAGTTGTGGTCTAGGAAGCTGTGCGTATACGCTGAAGGTGATAAAAAATATAGAAAGATAAAATAAGGGTTTCATTTTAATTGATTTAGAAAACCAAACTACGCTTTTTAGACAAATCATGGTGAAACTTTAACAATTTATTTTGTTTAATCTTTCTTTTGATTCATTAAACAAAAGAGTATATTTGGCAAAAATGAAAAAACGTGTATCGCTATAAATCAGAACAAAATTTACCAATTGACATTGAAGAGGCATGGGATTTTTTATCCGATCCCAAAAACCTAAAAACGATTACGCCAGATTATATGGGTTTTGATATCTTATCAGGAGCAGACCGCAAGATGTTTCCTGGACAAATCATACAATATATCCTTACTCCCATTCTTGGAATTCCTTTTCGATGGGTGACTGAAATCACTCACGTAGAGAATGGTCATTATTTTGTTGATGAACAGCGTTTTGGTCCTTACACCTTTTGGCATCACAAACACTTTATCAAAAAGCTTCCACAAGGAGTTCAGATGACAGATATCGTTGATTACAAACTTCCATTAGGGTTTCTCGGTCGCTTTGCCCATTGGTTGTTTGTGAAAAAGAAGGTGAAATCAATTTTTGATTATCGCGAACAAAAGCTAGAAAGCATTTTTGGAAAATACAATTGACATATGAAAAAGAACATTTTACTAATTGGCGGATCGAGTGGAATCGGCCTAGCCACTGCCAAGCTTCTTGCTGAAAGGAATGAGGTCTATGTGGCATCGCGATCATCAGAATCTCTTACGGGACTAGATGTCAATCATCTAGCTTTTGATGTAACGACGGATGACTTGTCAACGCTCGACTTGCCCGCTGAGTTATCGGGCTTCGTCTATTGTCCAGGTAGCATCAATTTGCGACCGTTTAAAGGACTTAAACCTGACGCTTTCGAGGCAGATTTTCAAATCAATGTAATGGGTTTTGTCAGGTGTTTGCAAGCCATTCTACCAAAACTCACAACCAACAGCAGTGTGGTACTATACAGTACAGTGGCTGTTAAAGTGGGGATGCCCTTTCACGCCAGTGTTGCGGCATCTAAAGGAGCTTTGGAGGGTCTTGGAAAATCTCTTGCTGCCGAGCTTGCGCCAAAGACCAGAGTGAATGTGATTGCACCATCAATCACTAACACCCCTTTGGCAGATCGGTTTTTGAACAACGAAGCAAAACTGGAAAAATCAGCACAACGTCACCCGTTAAAACGTGTGGGTGAAGCTGGTGATATTGCAGCCATGACCCGTTTTTTACTCAGTGATGAAAGTAGCTGGATGACGGGGCAAATTATAGGGCTAGATGGGGGAATGTCTACACTAAACACACATTAATTTGGGTTCGATTGCATTGTTTTGGTTTCGTAGAGATTTACGTTTGGACGATAACGTAGGTCTTTATCATGCTTTGGACAATGAAACAAACGTACTTCCCATATTTATTTTTGACAGTGATATTTTAAGTCGCCTTCCAAAGGAAGATTCGCGAGTCTATTTTTTGCACCAACGAATCGAAGAACTCAATAAAGAGCTCGGAAAATCAAAGAAAAAAATCCATGTATTCCACGGTAAGCCCGTCGACGTATTTCGAAAAATCTTAAAATCAAATTCGGTGCATGCGGTTTATACAAATCGTGACTATGAACCCTATGCCACACAAAGAGATGCAGAAATCCAAGCCCTATTCTCTAAAAATGGTGCTTCGTTTTCAACTTTTAAAGACCATGTCATCTTTGAACAAGATGAAGTAGTCAAATCCGATGGTACTCCTTATCGTGTGTACACGCCCTATTCACGAGCATGGCTCAATAAATTTGAGCAACAAGGACACTTAAAAGACCATCACATTGATGATTTTGAAAAACTCACAACCATTCCAAATCATAGCAATCCGAGTTTGTCAGAGATTGGTTTTAAAACATCTGCGATTTTGGTTCCCGAATACAATACTTCACACCAAATCATAGACCAGTATGAGGCAATGCGAAACACCCCATCAGTTGCTGGAACCTCCAAAATCGGGGTTCACTTGCGATTTGGTACACTCAGCATTCGTAAAGCAGTTACCAAAGCCCTAGGTTCCTCGAATCAAACATTTTTAAAAGAATTGATTTGGAGAGAGTTTTTTATGCAAATACTCTGGCATTTCCCACATACTAAAAACCAAAGCTTCAAGCCTCAATACGACCGCATCGAATGGCGGAACAATCCTGATGAATTCAAGAGGTGGTGCAATGGAGAAACTGGTTATCCTTTTGTGGATGCTGGTATGAGGGAATTGAACGAAACGGGCTTTATGCACAATCGAGTTCGGATGCTTGTCGGTAGTTTTTTATGCAAGCATTTACTAATCGATTGGCGTTTGGGAGAGGCATATTTTGCGGAAAAACTACTCGATTATGAAATGGCAAGCAATGTTGGCAATTGGCAATGGGTTGCTGGATGTGGGGTGGATGCAGCTCCGTACTTTAGGATTTTTAATCCCACCGAGCAAATTAAAAAATTCGACAAAGACCATATTTATATCAAAAAGTGGGTGCCAAATTATGAGACATCATCTTATCCCCAACCGATTGTCGATCATAAAATGGCACGTGAACGATGCTTGGAAACCTATAAATCGGCTTTGAACAAATGAGAGGGGTGAAAAAAGAAAACCTCCCCGAAAAAACTTGTTTGGTTTGCAAACGTCCTTTTAGCTGGCGTAAAAAATGGGAAAACAATTGGAACGAAGTAAAATATTGTAGTCAAAAATGCAGGAGAAACAAAATACCGCTCTAGTTTGGTTTAGAAATGATCTACGGGTCACAGACAACCAATCGCTTTATGATGCGACCACAAAGCACGACAAGGTAATCGGTCTTGTTTTGATCCCCGCAGATTGGCTTGCTGAAACCCCACATGGATTTAAGAAAATGGAAGCGTTTAGAGCTCGTTTTCTGCTGGAATCCATTGCTGATTTGGAACGCAAACTCGAGTCCTATCACATTCCACTAATCGTTAAAATCGACGATGGAACATGTTTGGCTCAAATTTGTAATCAGCATCAAATTACGGACATCTATTTGCAAAAGGAGTGGACAAAAGAGGAAATTGATCAGGAAAAAGGCATCCCCGAGTCTGTGGCAGTTCACAAATCCTACAACCAATTTTTATTTCATCCCGATGACTTGCCAATTGCCATTGATGAGCTGCCAGAAATTTTTACTGTCTTTCGTAAAATTTGTGAGAAAAAAGTCAAAGTGCGTCCTTGTGTGTTAGAACCCAGAACCTTAACGTCTGATAACGCTCAAATCCCTACTAACTCACCATTGACTTTGGAAGGACTCGGCTATGAATCATTTGACATTCATCCCAATAGTGCCTTTCCATTTCAGGGAGGTAGCCAGGCCGCAGACGAGAGACTGGACCATTATTTTTGGAAAACAAATAAGTTGTCTTACTATAAAAAAACACGAAACGGACTGGTAGGAACAGATTACAGTTCGAAGTTCTCTCCTTGGCTGTCCAACGGATCGATTTCGGCCAAATCCATTTACTGGATGGTCAAAGATTACGAGAAAAAGGTAACCAAAAACCAGTCGACGTATTGGTTGATTTTTGAATTGATTTGGAGAGATTATTTCAAATACGTTTCCTTGCTTCATGGGAATTCTATTTTTGTCGTTGGCGGAATCAAAAACAGATCGTATGATTGGGGACAAAACACGCATGTGTTTAAGGAATGGGTAAACGGAACAACCGCCGAACCTTTTGTCAATGCCAATATGCTCGAACTCAAAAGAACAGGATTTATGAGTAATCGAGGGAGGCAAAATGTAGCCAGCTATTTGGCCAAGACACTACGAATGGATTGGCGCTGGGGTGCTGCCTATTTTGAAGCCATGTTGATCGATTATGACGTCCATAGCAACTATGGGAATTGGATGTACAATGCTGGGGTTGGGACTGATCCTAGAGATCGGGTATTTAACGTGGCTTTGCAAGCAGAGCGTTATGATGGAAATGGAAAATATCAGTCCTTGTGGCTGCAAAAAAAACTATTCTAATGGAGGTACGATTAATTCTAGGTGATCAGCTCAATGCCGAACACAGTTGGTTTGAAAAACTTGATAACAATGTGTGTTATGTCATGTTTGAAATGCGCCAGGAAACAAACTATGTCAAGCATCATATTCAGAAAGTCGTTGCCTTCTTTGGTGCCATGCGAAACTTTGCTCGTGCAAGGGAGAAGGAAGGGCATCGGGTGTTGTATTATTCCTTAGATGATCCCCAAAACGAGCATAAGTTAGATAAAAACCTGAACAAAGTCATCTCTCTGTTAGGTGCCAATCGTTTTGCTTACCAGCTACCCGATGAGTTTCGGCTCGACCAACAACTTCAAGAATTTTGTAAGGACTTGAAGATCTCAACTGAGGCCGTTGACACCGACCATTTTCTCACGACTAGAGATGAAATGGGGCAGTTTTTTAAGGGTAAGAAAAAATGGGTGATGGAATTTTTCTATCGCTATATGCGGAAAAAATTTGATGTCCTTATGGTCCACGATCAGCCCGAGGGTGGGTCTTGGAATTATGATAAGTTTAATCGAAACAAATGGAGCGGTTCGCCGGGCATTCCTGTCCCCTATCTCCCAAAAACCGAAAATATAGAGCAGATCCAAAATATGATCGAAAACCTAGGAATTGAAACCTTAGGGAGCATATCCAAAGATGATTTTTTATTTCCAATGACTCGTGAAGAGAGCGTAAAACAACTCGACTATTTTTGTGAAAATCTTTTGGCGGACTTTGGCACTTTTCAAGATGCGATGCATCAAGAAGAAACCAACCTGTTTCACGCGAGGATATCTTTTGCTTTGAATGTCAAAATTCTTCACCCTTTGGAAGTGATCAATCATGCCATAGAAGCCTACCGAAAACAACCCGAAATCATATCCCTATCACAGGTTGAGGGTTTTGTCAGGCAAGTTTTGGGCTGGCGAGAATACATCCGCGGGCTGTATTGGAAAGAAATGCCGTTCTACAAAAACTTAAACGCACTAGAAAACATCAACCCCCTTCCCGATTTTTATTGGACTGGAGAGACCAAAATGAATTGCTTAAGCACCACCATCAAGAATAGTTTGGAGCATGCCTACGCCCATCACATTCAACGACTGATGATTACTGGAAATTTTGCGCTGCTCGCCCAAACCCATCCCGATGCTGTTGACGAATGGTATTTGGGCATATATGCCGATGCCGTGGAATGGGTGCAACTGCCAAATACTCGGGGGATGAGCCAGTATGCTGATGGCGGTATGGTAGCCACAAAACCTTATGTATCCTCAGGTTCTTACGTGAACAAGATGAGTAACTATTGCTCGTCTTGTAGCTATAACCAAAAAAAGAGATTGGGGGATGACGCTTGCCCATTCAATAGCCTGTATTGGAACTTTTTGGATGACAAAAAAGATTTCTTCAAAAGCAACAACCGTATGGGGATGATGCTCAATTTGTTGCGAAAAATCAATCCCGAAGAGCTGGCAGCCATAAAAACACGTGCTTACGAAATCATTGCCAATCCCGATGCCTACTAAAACAGACCTTTCCATATTTTGGTTTAAAAGAGACCTCCGCGTCATGGACAACCCTGCACTACAGGCCGCCGTGCTAGACCCTTCCCCTACACTTATGGTGTATAATTTTGAGCCCATACTACTCAAAAACGATCATTATGACAATCGGCATTGGCAATTTGTTGCCGAGAGTTTTGAAGAACTAAATCTATTCTTCTCGCAATACGACACCAAAATTCTCATTTGTAGTACAAAAATCCTGACCCTTTTTACAGAAATCCAAAAGAACTACACTGTCAAATCCATATACAGCCATCAGGAAACTGGGCTTGCTTGTACCTATGAGAGGGATCAGTTGGTTGATCGGTATTGTCGATCTGAAGGGATTAAATGGAATGAGTTTACAAATCAAGGCGTTTTCCGCGGGCTTTCAAATCGAAAAAATTGGCGTAAAAAATGGTCTCAATTTATGTCTGATCCCATACAACCATGGGAAGCCGAAAAGCATTCATTTATTCCCAATCTCGAGATTGACTCGATTGGGATCGATTCTTTTGAGTGGAGAGATATATCAACTGGTCAGATTCGACAAAAAGGAGGGACAAAACAAGGGCTCGCCTACTTAAACAGCTTTATGAATATCCGTCACAAGTCCTATCAGAAATCGATATCTAAACCTGAATTGTCTCGCAAAGGATGCAGTCGCTTGTCGCCATACATCTCTTGGGGCAACCTTTCGGTTCGCTATGTATGGCAAACCGCTGAGCAAGCCAAGCGCAATGGTGCCTCAAGATTTCAACTACATGCGTTTACCTCGCGGTTGCGTTGGCAAGCCCATTTTATTCAAAAATTCGAAATGGAAGACCGAATGGAATTTGAAAGCATCAATAAAGGATATGCCGCTTTGGAAAAATCCCCCAACGAAACTTATATACAAGCTTGGAAAACCGGACAGACTGGCTTTCCATTGATAGACGCGTCAATGCGTTGCTTGATTCAAACCGGCTATATTAACTTTCGAATGCGTGCTATGCTGGTTTCTTTTTTTACGCATCATTTATGGCAACCCTGGCAACTTGGCGTCAAGCATCTGGCAAAACAATTTTTGGATTTTGAGCCCGGAATTCATTATCCCCAATTCCAAATGCAAGCAGGGGAAACTGGAATCAATATGTTGCGTATCTACAACCCCGTCAAAAATAGCATCACCCACGATACGGAGGGCGTATTTATTAGCAAATGGGTACCTGAACTCGAAAAATTGCCATTGCACTTGCAACACGAACCGTGGAAAATCACCCCAATTGAGGAAGAACTCTATGGCTTTTCTTTGGGAAAAGATTACCCAAGACCCATTGTTGAGCTACAAAGCGCTGCAAAACATGCCTCCACCAAGTTGTGGGGGATGAAAAAAAAGGCCAGCGTACGTGAGGAATCGCGACGAATACTGTCCAAGCATACCTTGTCAGACAGGAATAACTTTGACTAGCATGAAAGACAAGCAATTTAATATTGAACAACTCGACCGTATTATCGAAATGGCGTGGGAAGATCGCACCCCATTCGATGCCATTTTATTTCAGTTTGGAATTAAAGA
>MDTG01096437.1_pt1 | contig 13620 bp, 10 predicted proteins | sample 811421 | NCBI WGS metagenome assembly MDTG01 (sample SAMN05326645, study PRJNA326480) | marine metagenome | isolation source: seawater | place: Pacific Ocean: South East | collected 2011 | reverse complement strand
TTCAGCAGAATGTGAATACGGGTACCCGCGCACGGCTGGTTTCTGTGGATGGGTTAACGCCTCAGCAACTGCAGGAGCAAATGAATGCACGTGCCACAAAGGATGGCGATGCTATTTTGCGCACTTCACTTGCGCCTAGTAATGCGGGCGGAGCGCAGAGCGCTAACGCAAAAAGCGCTGATGTATTTATGCAAGCGGTGTTTTTGAAGCCGAGTTTATCCTCTTCGGGGGGCGAGCGCGTAGGCAATCCATCGCTACCGCCTTTGCCACCTGCACTTAGCAATCTGGCTACGCGCCTGCAAGAAGGTGCGCAAATGCAGTTGCGGCTTATCGAGAGTGACATTCCCGTAGAGCCAAACCGGGGGATAATCGCCAGCAGGCCCAGTTGCGAGATAAAATGCCAGCCAATGCGCAACAGGCGTTTAATCGTTATAGCGGTGCCGCACGCGAGGGAGCCTTGCCACCGCAATTAACGCAAGGCGCACGGCAGGCGGGCACGGCGGCGCAAACCGCATTGCAACAAGCGACAGCGCAGGCCGGTACCGTTGCAGGCGGTGTGCAAGCGACACCGACGCAGCAAGCAGGGCCACAAACCGTGGCATCCGTGCAGCAAGCCGCACAAGGCGTGCAAGCTACGACGCAAGCTGGCGCTATGGCTACCTCGAGTACTGCGGCTACTACCGCTGCATCTTCCGTTGCGGGCGCTGCAGCCACACAATCAGGAGGTATGCAAACCGCCGCAACATCACAGCCATCCGGCCTTCAAACCGTGGCATCCGCCCAGCAAGCCGCGCAAGGTGCCATGCAAGCTGGCAGCGCGACTGCTTCCCCTACTGCTACTACTACGGTTGCGGGTGCAGCTGCTACACAGGCAGGAGGCGCGCAAACTACCCCGCCAACACCTGCCAGTCCGCAAACCGTAGCGTCTGCTCAGCAAGCGGCAGGCACAGGCACAGGCACAGCCACCACGTTGCCTGCTGGTGGACAGGCAAGCCCCGGCAGTGCCGCCGCGCCCACCGCTCCTGCGAGCAGCACGGTGCTAGGAAATGTGAATCCGCAGTCAGCGATTGCGCAATCTGGTGCGAATGCCATGTCGTATAATGTGCCGGCGAACGCGGCAGCATCGCCCGCCGCACAAACGGCGAGTGTGCCGAACGCACCCATGTTGCAGGGTGTGGTGGTGGGCACCGAACGTGGCGGCGAAACGATTGTGCAGACCCCTCTTGGCACGTTGAAACTATTTACCTCTGCGCCACCACCGCCGGGTAGTACACTGCGTTTTGAAGTGGTGAATGTGAATAACCCCACACAAGCAAGCTCTGGCACGCAAGCCAGCGCACCGGGCGCAAGCTCTGGTGACAGCGCCCTCAAGATTATGAGCAGCCTCTCGCGTGACTGGCAATCGCTCAGCAGCATTATTGCTTCATTGCAGGCGGCAGACACAGAAGCAGCAGGGCGGCTTTTGCAGCGCGTCCTGCCCAATACCAACCAGAATCTGACTCAGGGCGTGTTGTTTTTCTTGTCTGCACTTAAAGGCGGTGATGTAAGGCAATGGCTCGGTAACCGTGTTGGGAATGCAGCAGAAAAAGCGGCAGGCGACGCGGTGCGTAAACTGGGCGGCGAAATGGCGGCGATGCGCACTATGTTTGTAGATGCTTCGCCTGAGCAGCCATGGCAAACCATGGTGCTGCCTTTGGTGCAGGACGAGAAGCTGCACACAATCCGCATGCATGTGCGTGAGGATTTCGATGACGAAGGCAAGCAAAAGCAAGGCGGTGGTCAGCGTTTTGTGGTAGAAGTCGAGCTGACGCAGCTGGGAGAAATGCAATTTGATGGCTTTATTCGTAAAGCTGCCAATGCAGCCACCCGTTTTGATCTGGTGATTCGTACCCGCGGGGCATTACCAGAGCACATGCAGCAGGATATTCAGACCATTTTTGGCAAAGCGGCTGAAGCAACCCGCTTTGAGGGCACGGTGAGTTTTCAGGAAAATGTCAGCAATTTCCGTAGGCCGATGGAAGAAATTGTTCATCCGTCAGGCGAAAGCGATGACGGCTCGATTCTGGCATAACGCCCTACAAGCCGTACCGACTCCATAGGCTGCGTTCTTCCACAGTAGTTATCGCCGCATCGGTGAAGGCGGAGGGGCTGAAGCTATCCATGCCAAGCAATTTCGCGAAGAGTGGCTTTGGTGCCTCCACAGGGACAATGTCGATCTCGTCGCCGAACATGTCATACATAACATTATGCAGCACGCCGATTTCGTCCACCAGTCCCAGCTTTTCTGCCTGCGTGCCCGACCAGAAAGCCCCGCTAAACAGGCTGTCCTCGTCTTCCTTCAGGCTCTCGCCGCGGCGTTCGCGCACCAATGATTTGAAGGCTGCGTGAATGTCTTTTTGGGCATCCAGCAAACGCTCCACATCTTCAGGTTTTTCTGGCTGAAATGGGTCGAGCATCGATTTATTCTCGCCTTGCGTATAAACGCGGCGCTCAATGTCATAACGCTCAATGAATTTATGCAGACCAAAGCTGCTGGATATGACGCCAATGCTGCCTACCACCGAGGCATCCATGGCATAAATCTTTTCGCCTGCGCATGCGAGCCAATAGCCTCCTGATGCACCTACATCTTCAATGAAACTATAAACGGGCACTTCATGCTTGTCTGCCAAGCGACGGATAGCCTCGAATATCAAGGCGGATTGCACAGGCGAGCCGCCCGGACAATTAATGGAAAGCGCCACGGCTTTAAGCTTAGGTAACTGGAATGCTTTATCCAAAATCGGCTGCAAGGATTGTGCTGTCAGACCAGATGATGGGCGAAGTTTCTGCACCGCTCCTATGACGCCATGTAGCTGAATGACAGCCACCTTTGGCTTGGGCTTGAACAGCTTGTCCAGCTTGAGTTTGCGCGCCAATGGCTTTATGCGGTCATTGTAAAAATCGGCTATGCTGTCTTCCCACGCCATAAAATCCCCAGTGTTTAGTGTTCAAATCGTTATTTGTGTGGCGTAAATAGATATTTACTTGGCGGTGCGAAGTCTATAGTAATCTGCCCAGTTAAGCTGTTTAGAAGATAAAAAATATGTCACACCCCGCGCCGGAAAATAGCACGCCCGCCCCCTCTTTAAAACCTTTGCATGCTTGCATTGGTGACGATTTGAAGCGTGTGGATGAGCTGATTCTGCAGCAAGTACGCGATGACATCCGTCTAATTCATGACCTTTCCTATCATTTGATTGCCTCTGGCGGCAAGCGCCTGCGCCCTGCCCTTACACTTGCATGCGCGCAACTCTGTGGGTATCAGGAAGACCGTCATGTGCGTCTGGCGGCCTGTGTGGAGTTTATTCACACCGCTACCCTGCTGCATGATGATGTGGTGGATGACAGTAAACTGCGTCGCGGTGAAGCCACCGCAAACGACATTTGGGGCAACAAGCCGAGCGTGCTGGTGGGCGATTTTTTGCTGTCAAAAGCATTTCAGCTGATGGTGGCCGATGGCTCACTGGATGTGTTGCGCATATTGTCGGACACATCGGCGGTAATCGCACGCGGCGAAGTGCATCAGATGATGGTGGCGGGTGACCCCGAAACTACCGAAGTAACGTATATGGAAGTGATCACTGCGAAGACTGCCGCGCTGTTTGCTGCTGCGTCCGAGCTGGGTGCGGTTGTATCTGGCCGCAGCGATAAGCAGGCAGAGCTGCGCGGTTTCGGCATGGATCTGGGAATTGCATTCCAGTTGGTGGATGACGCGCTGGATTACGCAGCCGAACAGGAAGCGTTGGGTAAAACCATTGGCGATGATTTCCGTGAAGGAAAGATAACTCTGCCAGTACTGTTGGCCTATGCGGATGGTGACGAAAAAGAACGCGCTTTCTGGAAACGCACCATGGAAGACGCTGAAGAACAAAAGCCGGAAGATTTACAGGAAGCAATGCGCTATATCGCCAAGCACGATACAATCAATCGCACATTGGAACGCGCGCGGGACTATTGCAACAAAGCCCATGCTTGCCTGAATGGATTCCCTGAAAGTGACGTGCGCGATGCATTGGCAGAAACCGTCGATTTCTGCCTAAGCCGTGCGTATTAAACCGTAATCGAAAAATTAGTCGCGTACTACCAGCACCGAACGATCGGAGTGGCGCACAACGCGTGCAGCGTTTGGTCCCAACAGATAATCTTTCAGCTCAGGACGGTGTGCAGCCATAACAATCAGGTCAGCATCCACGCGTTTCGCCGCGTTGATGATCGCCTCATAGACAGTGCCTTGCGACACGATATGTTGCACCTTGATATTGTCTGGAATGTGCTTTTCGGTGAAAGCATGCAGCGCCTCTTTGGTGCCCTCGATTACTTTATCTTCCGTATTGCTTGGGAAATATTGCGACACGATGCTCATGCCAAAATCTGGCACCACGGTCATCACGTGCAGTTTGGAATCAAATGCGTTGGCATATTCAATGGCCACCGGCAATGCAATGCGCCATGAGCTGTCTTCATTCAAATCAACAGGAAACAGAATCTCTTTATACATAATAGCCTCTCTTAAGCTGCTTTGCGCTGTCGGCGCAGTTGTAGTAACATAATGGAACCAAGCACAAGCATGGCAGGAATGTACAGCCATTCAGGTGCGATACGATCACGCGGCTTGCGCACATGCGATACGACATCATCAAAGAATACACCTGCGCTATCCACCTCGCTGGCAAACACCACGTCATCCACGACCATCTGTCCGTCTTCCTCGCGCAGGATCAAACCGGATTTTTCCAGACGTTCTTCGGCGCTGTCGCCTTCTGCCACGGTGATCTGCACATACATTTCTTTAGGCTCACCGATCGCGTCTTCGCCCGCCACTTCAAATTTGAATTTCTCACCCGGCGCAAGCGACATGATGATGTTATTAATTTCGGTACCCGCGACTTCCTTATATGGAGGTGCGATTTGGTTCATCCAGATTTGTGGCAGGAACAAAGTGAGTGACACCAGCAGCAGCAATATCGACTCGTACCATTTACTGCGCACAAAGAAATAATGCTGTAACGCAGCTGAGAATGCCAAAATACCAATGGTCGCAAACACAAAGATAAATGCGCCGTGCCAGAAGCTATCAACACCAATCATCAGCAACTGTGTGTTGAAGATGAAGAAGAATGGCAGAATCGCGGTGCGTGTGCTGTAAATAAAGGCCTGCAAACCAGTGCGAATCGGATCGCCTTTGGAGATAGCGCCCGCTGCAAAGCTCGCAAGCCCCACAGGTGGCGTCACATCTGCCATAATGCCAAAGTAGAATACAAACAAGTGGATCGCGATAGCGGGCACAATCAGCCCGTGCTGTACGCCCAGCTCCTGCACCACGCCCACCATGATCGAGGCTACCACGATATAGTTAGCTGTGGTTGGCAAACCCATGCCAAGAATCAGGCTGATAATAGCCGTGAAGACCAGCACGAGGAACAGCGAACCACCTGAGAGTACTTCTACCACCTCGGTCATGATCTGGCCAATACCGGTAAGCGAGACCGTGCCGACGATGATACCCGCTGCGGCCGTTGCCACGCCAATACCAATCATGTTACGCGCGCCCGAGATTAAGCCATCTTGCAGATCGGCGAATCCGTCTTTGAAGCCTTGCGCCGCCTTTTTGTCAGGACGGAAGAAGTTCATGATAGGCTTTTGTGTAACCAGAATGAAAATCATAATGGCCGATGCCCAGAAGGCCGATAAGCCGGGTGACAGACGTTCCACCATCAAGCACCAGATGAGAACGACCACCGGAATCAGGTAATGCAGGCCGGTTTTGACTGTAGGGCCTGTTTCAGGCAATGCTACAATATCGGCATCAGGATCATCCTGCTCCAGCTCTGGATAGCGCGAGGCATATTTCATCAGCGCGATATAGGTGGCAAACAAGCCTACCCCTACCAGCCACATCGTGTAATCGCCAGCAAAGCCCTTGATCCAGTTGATCACAATATACACCAGCCCTGAGAGGATGACGACACTGCTAATAATAATGCCCCATGCTATGAGCTTGTATTTAATCGTCGTAATGACAGGTTTCGGCAATGCCTTCATATCCTGTTTGAGCGCTTCCAAATGCACAATGTAGAGTAGCGCAATATATGAGATAACTGCAGGCAGGAACGCGTGAGTAATCACTTCACGGTAGCTGATACCCACATATTCCACCATAAGGAATGCGGCTGCGCCCATTACCGGCGGCATGATTTGGCCGTTAACCGATCCGGCAACTTCTACTGCCCCTGCTTTTTCCGCACTGAAGCCCACTTTTTTCATCAGCGGCATGGTGAATGTGCCAGTGGTTACCACGTTGGCGATAGACGAGCCAGAGATGAAGCCTGTGAGGCCAGAGGCCAGTACAGCCGCTTTTGCGGGGCCACCACGCAAATGCCCCAGTAAGGAGAACGCGACTTTGATGAAGTAGTTCCCTGCCCCGGCCTTGTCCAGCAATGCTCCGAACAATACAAACAGGAAGACAAAGCTAGTGGAAACGCCCAGCGCAATACCAAACACACCTTCGGTGGACAGCCATTGGTGCGAGGCTACTTTCTGGAAGGATTGGCCTTTGTGCTGGATAAGGCCCGGCATCCATTCAGCCGAACCCGCAAATGTATAGGTTAAGAAGATAATGCCGACAATCATCAACGGCAGGCCAAGCGAGCGGCGTGCTGCTTCTAACAATAGGATAATGCCTGCGACAGCAACATAGATGTCCATATCGGTAGGCAGGCCTGGGCGCGTGGCCAGTTCTTCGTAGAATATATAGAGATATGCTGCGCTGAATGCGCCACCGAGCGCCATCAACCAATCAAGTGTCGGGATGTAATTACGCGGTGAGTTGGTGAATGTAGGATAGGCCGTGAAAGCCAGGAACATCGCAAACGCCAGGTGAATGGAGCGTGCTTCCGTATCGTTAAAGATCAGCACACCGAACTCAAATGGCAATGGTGATGCTATCCACAGTTGGAACAGCGACCAAATTAGCGCTGTATAGGTTAAAATGTAGCCTGAAAGGCCGTGCGGGGTGCGAGCCCCCGTGTCGCGTTCAATTACTAGATCCTGGGCGTCCATCTCTTTCGAGGTGGTGGCGTGCGAATGATCAGCTGTCATGAGCGGGTTTTACTCTTATTATTAACGAGGGCGTAAGCTAGCAACTGGCCAGCTGAATTGCAAAAGAATTATAAATGCAGGATTTGTGCGGCGCACAAAGAAAAGGCGCAGTTATTCTGCGCCTTGCTCTTCATCCTGTGCAGCCTCTTCGGTTGCTGCTTTTGCTTCTGCATCTTCTTCTAAAAGGCCAGCCTCTTCGTAATAACGAATAGCACCTTCATGCAGGGGAGCAGTGATACCGTCAGTAATCATGCGGTCCTTCTCAAGCGTAGCGAAAACAAAATGCAGTGTTTTAAAGCTTTCGAAATTATCGAATACGGCTTTCACCACCTGATACACGATGTCTGGATCAACATGCGTGCTGCTTACGAAGGTTGCCTTAACGCCAAATGTCTTTACGTCATCCGGGTTGCCATTATACATGCCACCTGGAATAGTAGCTTCTGCATAATAGGGGTTATCCTCGATCAGCGCGTCAATCGCTGGGCCATCCACCGCAATAATGCGTGTGTCGCAAGTGGTGGTGACTTCCTGAATGGAGCCGTTAGGGTGACCGGCGGCGAACACCATGGCATCAATTTTATTGTCGCATAATGCTTGCGCTTGTTCGGACGCTTTTAGCTCGGAGACCAGTGCGAAATCGTCTTTGGTCCAACCTTTGGCGGTCATTACTTCTTCCATGGTGGCGCGCATACCCGAACCCGGATTACCAATATTGACGCGGTGGCCTTTCAGGTCTTCAAAAGTTTTGATGCCGGAATCAGCACGTGCCACGACAGTAAAGGCTTCACTATGCAGCGAGAATACGGCACGTAAGTCTTTATTCGGACCCTGATCGGCGAATACGCCTTTGCCCATATATGCATTATAGTGCCAGTCAGACTGTGCTACACCAAGATCAAGCTCGTCTTGGCTGATTGCGTTCAGATTGTAGATCGAACCGCCAGTGGATTCTACGGAACAGCGAATGCCGTGCTCTTTGCGACCGCGATTTACCAAGCGGCAGATCGCACCACCTGCTGGATAATACACGCCGGTTACACCGCCGGTGCCGATGGTTACAAACTTGTCGGCTGCCGCCGCAGTGTTAGGTTGAGCCGAGGTCAATACCAGTGCCGCAATAAAGGCAAAACTGGTCAGAATCAGATAACGCATAATCTATTCCCTGTTGTTTCAATGGATACTTGTCCTAGCAAATGCTAGGCGCAGGTGCAAGAAACCTGTGAAATTAACGATAAATCTTATTAATGTAATCGGTCCAGAAACGCTCCAGCTCGTGCAATGCTCCGTTGGTCTCTTCCAGGTTTTGCACGCCCGATTGGTCCGATTGCAGCTTGTCCAGATGCAATTGATACACCTGATCGATCTTTTCACAAAGGTTCAAGCCCTTCTCTGATAGTTTTACGCGGGTGGAGCGTTTATCATGCGGCGATTTTTCCTGCACAAGATAACCATTCTCTACCAGCTTTTTCACATTATACGATACGTTCGAGCCGAGATAGTAGCCGCGATTGGTTAATTCGCCTACAGTCAGCTGTTCCTGCCCGATATTATACAGAATGAGGGTTTGCACGTTGTTGATATCCGCCATGTTAAGACGATCTAACTCGGTCTTGATAACATCCAAAAAGCGGCGGTGTAATCGTTCGATTAAAAGAATCGTTTCTAGATATACTTGTTTCAAAGTGTCCTCGTGGCTGTTTAATCTTTTAATTTTGCGATAGTAATAATTCTTAGCGTAATGTGAAGCACTATTCCTGCCATATTTGATTTATTTAATCAAGTAAGCTCGGGTCGGAGATGAAGCGTAAGGTTACGGTAGTGCCTTTTTTCATCTCGCTGTGAATGTGAATCGTGGCATTATGCAGGTCTACCAGCTTCTTGGTCAGCGGTAGGCCAAGCCCTGTGCCTTCAAATTTTCGGTTTAGGCCGCTGTCAATCTGGCCAAAGCTTTGGAATGCTTTTTCAATATTTTCCTGCGACATGCCGATACCCGTGTCTGTGACGCGAATGGTGAAATATGTCACATTGGAGTGGCTCTGTTCGGCGCTTGCATGAATGGTGACGCTTCCCCCGCTCTCGGTGAATTTGACCGAGTTGGATACCAGATTGAGCATTATCTGGATGAAGCGTACGCGGTCAGCTACAATCATGGGCAGGTCTTCAGGGATGTCTTTGATAATATCCACCCCACCCTGTTTTGCCCGTTCGGCCAGAATGTTGCTGCATTTATCAATCGCACGCTCCAGATGAAACTGCTCTAAGTTTAGTGTCAGCTTGCCGGCTTCTGCTTTAGACAGGTCAAGAATATCGTTGATGATTTCAAGTAAGTGCACGCCTGATTCGTGTATGTCCTGTGCGTACTCCTGATACTTGTTGCTGCCAATTTTGCCGAACAGCTCATCGATAATAATGGAAGAAAAGCCAATGATGGCATTAAGAGGCGTGCGCAATTCGTGAGAGATATTAGCGAGGAATTGCGATTTTGCGACACTGGCGCTTTCGGCGGCTTCCTTCGCTTTTTCCAGCTCGACATTTTTGCGCATCAGCTTGCTTTCGCGGTCTTCAATCTCGGTCAGCATGTTATTGAAGGCTTCTACTAACAGGCTGAGTTCGCGACCATAAGCCATATTCGGGTCTTGTTCAGCACGCACCGAATAATCTTTACGCAGTGATACCATGCGAGCTGTATCCGCCAGCTCCAGAATAGGACGCGATATGGTTTGCTGCAATTTAAGCGCCAATAGGTATGAAACCAACAATACACCAATCACCACAAAAATAGCGGTGACTAATTGATTGCTGAGATATTTCTCAATACGTGACAGGTTTGAGCGGATGTAAAGTGTGCCTGCATGCGCTGCAGCGCTATGCTCGGCAAACGGGTTTTCTAGCATGCCTGTCGCATTAATATTATGCACCACATGCAGGTAGTGCTGATCCATCCAGCTACGCCCATTCAGGCTGCGCGGGCATTTAGCGCGATGTTTGCTGATAAGGGCGTCCACTTCCAGCTGAATGCCGCGCGTGGTTTCATTGTCTGGATCCAACGCCATCGATGTTAGCATGGTGTCACTGCTGGTGTAGATGCTAAGCAATCCCCCGTTGGAACCATACAGACACGCCATTTCGATTTCTTTGTTAGCGCTGAATGCATTGTATAAATTCATAAAAGCACGCCGACGAATGTTTGGGTCATCCGCATAGTCTAACAAAGTAGCATTGCGCTCGCCTACCAGCGAGGCGGCTTGGCGCAGCTCATCTTCCAGATCGGTACGCAGGTTGAAATAACCAATGATGGTGATGGCACCTGTTGTGGTGCACACAGCCAACAGGCTGATAAACATAATAATAATGGTCAATTTGCGCTTGATAGAGCTCTGTGCGTATATTGTCATGGCCGCACCACCTTGGTTGCCAGTTCCAATGCATCTGGATTTATGCGGAGCTGTTTATCATGCGCGTTGGCCGCATTTACCTCATAGCGGATAAATGTTTTTTCAAATGCGCCTCTGCGCTCTATTTCAGACAGCAAGCCAACCATGCCGCCATTATCGATAAAATTATCTGTAGTGCTAACCGTCAGCACAGGTGCGTTCTGCAGTGTGTTGAGGATATAGCTGAGATTAGGGCGTTCTGATTCCGCCACATACAATACGTGGCAATCTTTGGCGTGTTTCATGGTTTGCAGGCGGAGTACATCTACTTGCAATCCTTCGCGCGAGGCATTTTTGAGCACGCCCAGTTCTTGGGTGACATCGTCGTGGCCTATACTACAGACGCTTACGTTATTGGTCTGGCTTAGTGCGTAACTGCCTGGCCAGCTCACATATTTGCTTAGGAAATTGAATATAATAACAATCTTTGCCTGCGTATCGGTTAGCGCAGGAGGCGCGCTCGCAGATGTGCTGCTATAGGCTGATAATATTATCAGGCACGACAGGGCGAAGGTTGTTTTACGTAACCGGTTTAGAAGTGCCATGCCACCTTCCCGTAGACTGTACGGCCAACTTCTGTTTGTCTGTTATAAAGGAATGGTGAGTATTCACGGTGGCCGTCATCCAGCAGGTTCTGGCCAATAACACTTAGTTCGACATTCTTCACTGGCTGCCATGCCACGCGCATGTCAAAACGCCAATAACCGTCTATAAGCGTGCCGGGGCGCGGCTCGATTTCACCGTTATAATATAAATATTGATCAAACTCGACATTATGAGGCAGCGTGATTTGCGAGCGTAGGTTAAACATATGCTCAGGTGTGGTTTCTTCGGCTGATTGTGGCAGTGTGTTGCTTGGCGTAGTTAAATCGACATTGATGTAACTATATGCACCTGACAGCATCCACTCGGAGGTTGGGTGCCAATTCACAGCTAATTCGCCACCAAATGCATCTGCCTCACCGCTGTTATTAAAGACGAAAGGGTATTCCACGTAGTTGCCAAGCGTAGCAGAGCTGGTCGCAAAAGGTGTGGTTAAATCGGCTGCGACGAGGTCGTCATAGCGGTTGTAGAAACCAGTAACATCGATAGCCAGATTCTCATCGGGCTGCACACGGTAGCCGAGTTCATAAGCATACATGCTAACTTTGTCTACGTCGCGGTCACCAATACGCACGGCAAGGCCAGCTTGGCCGAATGGCGTATTCGGCAATGCGCTGACTACATTACGTAAATCATCTGCCGAACGGCTTGGGGTGCGAATGGCACGCGACACAGCCGCCCAAACGGTTTGTTTGTCATCCACCAGATATGTCATGCGAGCAGAAGGCTGCGCTTCAAAGCCAGTGAAGTCGTTATGCTCAAATTTTGAGCCGAGGGTGAGATACCACTCATTTTTGATCAGGGCTATTTTATCCTGTATAAATGCGCTGTAAAGGTTGCGTGGCCGCGATTCTGGCGTGAGGCTGAGATAGGCAGTGCCGTTGTGATTGTCGTCAATCAAACGATACCCTACCCCCCATACGATGTCGTGATAGGCATTAGGCTGCCAGCTGTGCTGCGCTTCTATATCAAATGTGGTGTTATTCAGCTCAACCACGGCAATATCGCGGTGGGTGTAATCAATGTAGCTTTGCAATGTAAACAGAGAGTTGGCGCTGTGTTCGTAGTTAATGCGCGCCAGCATATTACCACCCATTATGCTTTGATCGTCTAATATGGGGCTGGTGTATGGCGCGGAAGGGCTGGGCCGGAAAAGCCACGAATCTTCGTTTCCGCTATATAAATCGCCTTGCAGGGTGATGTCGGTTTTGGTGTTTTGCGCCCAATCGGCGCGGAAACCGGCACGTGAGAATTCCCATGCATCGTCAGCGCTGGTACCGCTATTGGCAAAGTCGAATGCGTCGCGCTTGTCATGTTTGGCATAGACGCGCATATAGCCATTATCGCTAATCTGTGCGCCATGTCTGATAGCGCCAAAATACTCGTCAAATGTGCCTGCACCCGCTTCGGCGTAAGATCCCAGCGTATCCGATGCGTCTTTGGTGATGATGTTGATTACACCATTGACCGCATTTGAGCCCCACAACGTGGCGCCGGGGCCGCGAATCACCTCAATGCGCTCAATATCGGCAAGCAACGTATCCTGCACATCCCACCACACCCCTGAAAATTCGGGCGTATAGACGGTTCGGCCATCCATAAGCACCAACAGTTTGTTGGCAAACTGGTCGTTGAATCCGCGTGAGCTGATAGCCCACTGGTTGGAGCCGGCCTTGGCGACGTGAAGCCCCGGCACTTGCCGCAACAGTTCAGGGATGGTGCGCATGCCCGAACGGCGGATGTCTTCTTGTGTGATAACGTAGATGGCGGCGGCGGCTTCGGAGGCTTTCTCCGAGCTTTTCGACACGGAAGTCACTTCCATATTTGCCAATTCTTCGAGCGAAATATGAAGGAAATCAGCGCCTTGTGTTTCAGCTGCCCACGCATATTGTCCCGTCGCGAGCAAAGCTGCCATGCTGCATGTTATGAGTGTATACTTGCCTAGCACCACACCCTCCTATTGTTCTTTTGAACGCATTTTATCTATTATTGCGTTAAAGAATACTTAAAAGCGCCTGTAATAGCAAAACATTACAAAATATAACATTTGCAATCTGTATAATGGGGCGACAAAATGCGCGCCAAAAAAGGAATAGACTGACATGTGTGGTATTATTGGCGTTGTCGGAAAAGAGACCGCTTCCCCCCTGCTGCTGGATGCGCTTAAGCGACTGGAATATCGTGGATATGACTCTGCGGGCATTGCGACCATTGCGCCCGGTGCAGCCATCACCCGTTGCCGCGCTGAAGGCAAGTTGAGCAATCTGGACGCAAAATTACAAAAGACCCCCTTGTCGGGCACGACTGGCATCGGCCACACGCGTTGGGCCACACATGGCATGCCTAACGAAACCAATGCTCACCCGCATGCAACCGATAAAGTAGCGGTTGTGCATAATGGGATTATCGAAAATTTTCATAAGCTCCGCGAGGAATTGAG
>MDTG01221313.1_pt1 | contig 13621 bp, 7 predicted proteins | sample 811421 | NCBI WGS metagenome assembly MDTG01 (sample SAMN05326645, study PRJNA326480) | marine metagenome | isolation source: seawater | place: Pacific Ocean: South East | collected 2011 | reverse complement strand
TCGGGCCCGCGGGTCATGATTTGAAAAGCGAGGGTTCCCCGAGCCGCAAAGGGTCCATGGTCGCTCCGCCATTGGGGCGCTGCTCGCCCAACGATTCGGTGGAGTAGGGGCGTGTCAATCTCACTTCGTTCGTGGAGCCAGCGAATTTCATCGGTGCCCCAAGAGCGGTCCAAATCAATGGCCGTCGGTCGACCGCGCCCGATAAGGTCGAGAGAAACCACGAGATTGAGCGGCCCATCGGTCCATTGGGCTGCCAGCATCCTCGAACCGCGAAGACCGTGTTCTTCGCCAACTGGAAAGCCGAGGCACAGGTCCGGCGCCTGTGAGGTGCGTGCCAACTCCAGAAGAACGGCGACTGCGGCTGCATTGTCGACCGCGCCCGGTGAACCCTCCACCGTATCGAGATGAGCCAAAAAAAGCGTACCGGCGTCGCCACGACACGCAACAGGGGAGCCGCCGCGGAGTTGTACGGCCCATCCCGCCTCTCTCAGCCGTTCAACGACCCCGCGCACCGCGTCGGCTTCGGCTTCGGACTGATGGACTCGGGGTCCAATTTTTTCCACCAGCCACTGTACGTCGGGCAGAGCACGGTCGGTATCAAAGGCCAAAGCAACCATGACGCCATGGTATCCCAACGCGGTTGGGATAAGGTCTCCGGCATGACAGAGACCACTGAAGCCGCCGATTCCAAGCCCACTGCAGTGGGTTGCCCCGGCAGCGCGGTTAAGGGTCTGCGGCATGGGATCTGGGGGGGGCATCATGCAAGATAGGGCGGTCCTCCGCCGCATGGTCCAGCTGTATGCTTGGCCCCACCGGTGGAGCTTCCTTGCGGGTGCGGTGTGTCTACTCGCCACCAACTGGTTGACCGTGACCATTCCCATCCAGCTTGGTCGTGGCGTGGATGCCCTGACTGACGGCGGGGATGTGGGCAGCATTGCGGTCACCATTGCGCTGATGGGGCTCGCTGTGGTGGTGGTGCGAACCCTGAGTCGAGTGCTGTTTTTCAATCCCGGTCGGGATATGGAATACCGGCTGCGGGGCGATTTGTTTGAGCATCTCCTTCGACTCCAGCCTCGGTTCTATGCGGGACATCGAACCGGTGACATCGTCAGCCGGGCATCCAACGACATCACATGGACTCGGGCGATGATTGGGTTCGGGCTCATGCAGTTGGTCAACACCACGGTGGCCATCACCATGACGGGGTGGAAAATGGTGTCGATCTCGCCCCGCCTCACCCTGTGGACAATCGTGCCCATCGGGGTGTCGCTTGCCGTGATTCAGCTCTTTCTCAAGCGCCTGTTTGATCTTCAAAAGCAGAGTCAGGAAGAACTTGGTGAGATCAGTGACCATGTGCTCGGGAGTTTTCAAGGTATCGCGACCGTGCAGGGTTTTGGGGCGGAGGAGGCCTTCTCTGACCGGCTGCACGAACGCAATCATGCATGGCTGGTCACCACCATGCGTCTGTCGGTGATCCGATCCTTGGCCTTTCCGCTGTTGGGGCTGGCGGGCGGCTTGGCGGTGTTTGCATTGCTGTATGTCGGAGGTCCGATGGCGGTGGTTGGTCCGCTGTCCGTCGGTGACCTTGCTGCATTCGCAACCTTGATCGCTGCGCTGCTTCCGCCGCTTCGGTCGCTCGGATGGATGCTGAGCGTTCTTCAGCGTGGGAAGGCGGCGCTGGACCGCATCTTTGAGCTGCTTGACGAGCCGATCGACCGACCGGAAGGTGACAATCCCGTCTTGCAAGACGGTGGTTCACCACCGTCGATAGCGGTCCGGTCGCTAAACTTCGCGTACCCAGATGAGCCCGAACGGACTGTTCTGACTGACGTGAACCTCGATGTGCCTGCGTCGAGTGTTCTCGGTATTTTTGGGCGAACGGGTTCGGGAAAGAGCACGCTGCTTCACGTTCTTGCACGCCTCTACGATCCGCCGTGCGGAACGGTGATGGTCGATGAGTCGGACATCACATCCCTCGAACGGGGCCGGTGGCGGTCGCGTCTCGCAGTGGCACCGCAGCGTCCATTCCTGTTCTCAGAGACCATCGCTGAAAACATCGCGCTGGGGGCTCCATTCGACATTGGTGCCGTGGAACAAGCAGCCAGCGATGCGGCGCTTGATGCGGATTTGCATGTCTTTTCCGATGGCTTGGAAACGGTTGTTGGACAACGGGGCATCATGCTTTCTGGGGGCCAGCGGCAGCGAGTCGCTCTTGCTCGAGCCTTGATGCGTCGGTCGGATCTCGTTCTTCTGGATGATGTCTTGTCCGCGGTTGACCACCGAACGGAGGCCCAACTTGTGGCGTCGTTGCGCGACACCGGAAGCGACCGTGATGCACCGCCCACGGTCGTGATTGTCAGCAACCGCATTTCTGCGCTGCGGCACGCTGACAACATTGTCGTCCTCGACGAAGGCCGGGTGGTGGACCAAGGGACACACAGTGAGCTGACCTCCCGCGACGGCGTCTACCGCGATGTCTGGGAGGTTCAGCGAACATGAAGCGCGACCTCGTATTGCTGCGCCGTCTTTGGCCGCACGCTCGACCCGATGCATGGGTGCTTGTCTTTTGCTTGCTGACCACGCCGCTCATCGCCGCCTTGAGCCTTGCGCAGCCTTGGTTTCTGAAGCGGATTATCGACGACCATGTGGTTCCCGGGGAACTCGATGGATTGGACACGCTCGCATTCTGGTACTTGGGTGCCGTGATTGGAGCGTATGCAATCGAGGCGGCCTACACGTTGGCGATCGCTTGGGGCGGACAGCGACTGATACTTCGGTTGCGAAGTGCTCTTTTCGCGCATGCAATGTCGCTAAAGCAGCGGTTCTTTGACAAACAGCCGGCCGGTAAGCTGCTGACGCGACTCACCAGCGATCTCGACAGCCTCGGGGACGCGCTGGGAGCCGGCGTGGTGACCATTGTGCTCGACCTGTTGATGATTGTTGGCACCATCGCCGCGATGGTCTGGCTCGACTGGCAAATGACTGTGGTGATCGTGGGGCTCGCTCCGATTTTGTTGGGCATTCTGGAGTTTTTGCGGCGGAAGATGAAGCGGCTGTATCTGGCCATTCGTGACTCGCTCGCGAGCATCAATGCGTACCTTGCGGAGCGTGTCGATGGTGTTGCGGTCATTCAGCTGTTCGGCGCTGAGGCACCGACTGTGGCCGAGTTTGATGGCCGCAACCGCCGGTTTCGGGATCTCACCAGCACCGCCAATGTCTACGACTCGCTGATGTACTCCGTCGTCGACGGGGCTGGATCAGTCTTTATGGCGCTGATTCTGGCCTTCGGTGCCGGGTTGATTGCGGACGGAATCGGATTTGGCGGTGAGGTTCGGAGTGCGGGTATTCTCGTGGCGTTTATCGATTACATGCAGAGGTTATTCCGACCGTTGCGAGATGCGAGCGGCAAGATTGCGGTGATCCAGCGGGCGACCGCTTCGCTCCAGAAAATTGATGAACTGTTCGCGGATGCGGAGCCTGCCAGTGAAGGTACAGTGGCCTTGGGTTCGATTGAGGGCCATATCGAGGTCAAGGACCTCTGGTTTCGGTACACAGATGACGCTGATGACGTGCTGAAGGGGATTAGCTTCACGGTTCAACCCGGTGAAGTCGTTGCAGTGGTCGGCGCTACGGGCTCCGGTAAGACAACCCTCGGGCGCTTGCTGGACAAGTCGTATGATGGATACCGAGGGTCGATCAAAATGGATGGGCATGAACTGTCTACGATTCGAACTCGCGACCTGCGGGCACACGTGGCTGCAGTGCGCCAAGACATCCAACTGTTCAGCGCGAGCCTCGAGTTCAATGTGAGCTTGGGTAACCCCGAAATTTCGAACCGCGATTGTGTCGAGGCGACCGCGATGGTCCGGGCGGAGGGCTTGGTCGAACGACTCGGCTGGGATCACGCCGTGCGCGAGCGCGGTGTGGATTTGAGCGTGGGGGAGGCGCAGTTGATCACGTTTGCTCGGGCGATGGCGCACAAGCCCGTCATTGTGATCATGGACGAGGCCACGGCATCCATCGATTCGGTGACCGAGCAGCGCATTCGCGAGGCGACCTCGGCGATCATGGAGACCAAGACGGCCATCGTTATCGCGCACCGTTTGTCCACAATCCAGAGCGCTGACCGAATCTTGGTGATGGATCGAGGTGAGATTGTAGAGTCGGGAACCCACGCTTCGCTGATGCGCGCCGATGGAGTGTACGCAGCGTTGGTGGCTGCCAGCGAGGCTGTGGTCGAGGGTATCGCCTCCTCGGTCTGACGCTTCTCGCAGTTCTCGGCTATGGTGGGGGTCGGAGGTTCTGTGCACTTGCTCTATTTCTCAGTGATTGGCCTATTGGCCTGCCAAGCAAAACCACCCCCCACTGGAACGGTGCAAATCAATCCTCCGAGCACCGTTGATGCCGATGCGGATGCCGATTCCGATGTGGATGCGGATGCGGATGCGGACGCGGATGCGGACGCGGATGCCGATGCGGATGCTGACGCCGATGACACGGGCCCTGAGCCCGAGGATTTTCCCTGCGAGTCGACACCGTCCACGTCGCGGATCGACGACTGCGTGTCGGCAGAGCTGCCCTGTGACCGACCACCAATGACCAGCACCACCAAGGGCGGTTCTTATCTGTTTGATGAAGACCTGTACGTTGCGCTCCAGTGCTTTGCATTCGGCGATGGTCCCTATGACGGCCCGGACCGAGTCTTCACCTTCGAGCATCCCGGAGGCGGGACCGCTCAAATCCAGTTGCACACACCCTGCGATGACCTCGATGTGTTTGCCTTCCAGTGGACTGGATGGGCAGAGGACGAAGAGTGTCCGACCGAAGATCACAGCCATCGGGTTCGATGCACCGACAACATTGACGACGGGGACGACAGCACCTTGGATTTGTTTGAGGACGGGCCCATGGACTATTTGATTGTGGTCGACGGCCCCAAGGGTGAAGAGGCCAACTTCACGATCCAAGCGACCTGCCCGTAGCCATCCAAATGGGGCGGTGTTTGGCCGAAGACACGGCCCTGTGGGTGTCCGCGCGCGGAAGCGGGGTCAGTTGATGCCCGCCAGCGCACGTCCAGTCCAGCTGTCAGCGGTCGCCGCAATGTGTTCCGGTGTTCCTACGGCGACTTGATGGCCGCCTTCGATGCCGCCCTCGGGGCCGAGGTCGATGACATGGTCGGCGTTGTTGATCAGTTCGGTGTGGTGCTCAATCACCACCACCATGTGCCCTGCATCCACAAGGCGATGCAGGACGGTGAGCAGTTTCTCGACGTCGGCAAAGTGGAGTCCGGTGGTTGGCTCATCTAAAAGGAAGCAGGTTTCTTTCTTTCGCCCGATGAGTTCCGTGGCGAGTTTGAGTCGCTGTGCTTCCCCGCCGCTGAGCGTGTCGGCGGGTTGCCCAAGTCGGAGGTATCCGAGGCCGACATCTTCGAGCGGTTGTAGGCGCCGAACAATCGCGCGATGATTGCTGAATGTGGCCAAGGCAGTGGAGACACTCATTTGAAGCACATCGGCGATGGTGTGTCCGTTCCATTGGACCGCAAGCGTCGATTCGGAGAACCGCCGACCGTCGCACTGTTCGCACGATACCCAGATGTCAGAGAGAAAGTGCATCTCGATGAGGACAGCTCCGCGCCCCTCGCAGTGAGGGCAAGCGCCATCCTTGCCGTTGTAGGTGAATCGTCCCTTATCGAACCCCATCGCGATGGCGGTGGGGTGACTGGCAAACAATGTACGGATGGGGTCGAGAACCTTGGTGTACGACGCGGGCGTGCTGCGTGGGGAGCGTCCGATGGGGCGTTGGTCGACGACGACGATTCGCGCTGGACCGGCTTTTCGTGCTTTTCGACGGGCCTCGAGAAGGGGTGCAATGGTGCCCATCACGTAGCTTGATTTCCCGGATCCACTCACGCCGGTGACCGCCGTCATGCATCGGCGAGGCAGGCGCGAAGTGAACCCCTTAAGGTTGTTGGATGTTGCTGCAGGAATGTCAATCCAGAGCTTGGCCTCGCGTCTGCTCGGTGGCGCTTGAATCCGAACGGTTCCCGATAGGTACTCGGCGGTTTGGCTGGCCGATCGCATGAGTTCGTTGGGGGTCCCCTCCGCGACGATGGTCCCGCCGTGTTCACCAGCGGCAGGACCCATATCGACGATGTGATCGGCTTGACGCATCACATCGGCATCGTGCTCGACCACGACGAGCGTGTTCCCCAGATCTCGCAGACCCTTGAGCGTGTGGAGCAGTCGCTCGGTGTCGCGGGGGTGCAGACCAACGGTTGGCTCATCGAGAACGTAAATGGTCCCCGTCAACCGGGACCCAAGTTGTGTTGCGAGCCGAATGCGCTGGGATTCGCCCCCGCTCAAGGTGTCTGCTGAGCGGTCGAGATTGAGGTACCCTAAGCCCACATTCGCAAGGAAGGAGAGCTTGGAAGATAGGTCCTCAAGCGCCTGCTCAGCGATGGCTTGGTCATGATGAGTAAGCTCAACTGCACCTACAAAACGAAGCGCAGCATCGACGGTCTTCGCACACAGATCCTGAATGCTCTGGTCGCCGATTCGGACGGCCAGCAAGGAGGGATTTAGGCGCCCACCTTGGCATAGTGAACAGGTCACTTCTTCCCCGATCCATTTGGCTCGGCTGCGCCAGCTGCCGACGATGTCAATGATGCCGGTCCACGTTCGCGACTCCACGACTCGGGTCATGCTCCTTCCCCATCGTTTCGACCATTTGATGTCCAGTGGAACCCCGTAGCCATGCATCAGGCTGTGCTGAAGGCTCTGGGGCAGGTCCTCAAAGGGCACATCCTGAGTGAGCCCATGGCGCTTGTACATCGCGGCCAGCATCGCCTTCATGGGCTTGGAACGAAACACGACAGAGCTGACGCGCTTGTCGAGGGCATCCTTGAGCTTGCGATGGGGCTTCAGCAGGATGAGCGTTGGGTCGATTTCGGCGCGTCGACCGAGCCCGTCGCATCCCGGACAGGCACCAACATGGCTGTTGAAGGAGAAATGGCGAGGCGTCAACTCTCCGTCGTGGACGATACCGTGTTCGGGGCATTCTGCAGCCAGTGCCATGGCGGTCACAGAATGATCCCGGCCAACAAACTCCGCGCGGTCCTTTCCGAGGCCGTAGGCAAGCCCGATGCTGTCCGCCAATCGGTTCGCTTCGACGGTTGCCGGGTTGAACCGGTCCACAACCAACCGCAGGCCGTTCAGGTCCATGTCTGGTTGTAAGCCCACCTCCGCCTCTTTCCCCCGCTTCGTTGGATTCCAAGCGCGGACAAAGCCGTCCGCGAGCAGGTCGTCGGAAGCGGTTCCGTTGGGGATGTCGGTCACCAACCATCCCGGCCCGGGGTTCAGTCGCTTCAAGCGGGCCGCAGCTTGGCTGGGGGCCAATGGTTCGATCACAGAGTCGCATGTCGGGCAGTGAGGCGTGCCGATGCGGGCGTACAGCAGACGCAGTGTGTCATAGATTTCAGTGACCGTCGCAACGGTTGAGCGCGGATTGTGGCTTCGATTGCGTTGGTCGATTGCGATGGCGGGAGCCAGCCCCTCCGCGTCCTCGAGCGGTGCTCGGCCGACGCGTCCGAGGAAGCGTCGAGCGTAGGTCGAAAGGCTCTCGACGTACCGCCGTTGCCCTTCCGCAAACAGCGTATGAAAGGCGAGAGAGGACTTGCCCGACCCGCTCACGCCGGTGACCACAGACATCTTGCCCGCTGGGAACCGCACGTCGATGTGCTTCAGGTTGTGCGTGTGAACTCCCCGCAGCAGAATGTCGGTCGATTCCACGCGCCGTGCCGGTGTTGCGGACCGTGGCTCGGGTGTGTTGGGCGATGCCCGGAGTGCAGTCGGCAGGATTCGGCCCGTTGCTGTGGAGGATGCAGCGACCTGTTCCGGTGTGCCAGTTGACACCACGTGGCCGCCACCGGCGCCCCCCTCAGGGCCGAGTTCGATGATGTGGTCTGCAACTTTGATGACATCGGTGTTGTGTTCGATGACGAGTACAGTGTTTCCTTTGTCCACAAGCGACTGAAGCGCACCCAGCAGGCGATCGACATCGGCCATATGGAGCCCCGTTGTCGGTTCATCCAACAGGTACAGCGTTCGCCCAGTCGACGGTCGGTGGAGTTCGGTCGCAAGCTTCACCCGCTGCGCTTCGCCACCGGACAAGGTGGTGGAGGTTTGGCCCAAGGCGATGTAGCCAAGGCCAACGGTGTTCAGGGTGTCGAGAATCCGCTTCATCTTGCGGTGCCGGCTGAAGAACTCGCCCGCTTCGCGAATGGTCATGGTGAGGATGTCGTGGATTGTGCGACCCCGGTACCGTATCTCCAGCGTCTCTGGGTTGAACCGTCGGCCGTGGCACACGTCACAAGGAACCTCAACATCCGACAAGAACTGCATCTCGATGGTCTTTACACCCGCGCCTGAGCAGGGTTCGCAGCGACCTCCCGCGACATTGAAACTGAACCGACTCTTGGTGTACCCCCGGACTTGCGACTCGGGGACAGCCGCGAACAGTGTGCGAACGTGGTCCCATAAACCCGTGTACGTCGCGGGATTCGACCGAGGTGTTCGCCCGATCGGCGCTTGATCGATGCGGACCACCTTGTCGATGTGTTCGATTCCATCAATGCCATCGTGCCGCCCTGCTGTGGCCTTCGCGTTGTTGAGAATGGAAGCGAGACTGCGATGCAGGACGTCCATGACGAGGGTACTTTTCCCGGAACCGCTGACGCCGGTCACGGCGATGAAGGTACCGAGCGGAAAGGCAACATCCACATGCTTGAGGTTGTTCTCTGACGCATTTCGCACCACGAGTGCATCGCCCGTACCGGACCGACGATGAGCGGGAATGGTGATGGCTTGGTCGCCGCGGAGGTAGCGTGCAGTCAGCGCGTCCGTGGTCATGAATTGGGCCGGCGGCGCGGATGCCACGACGGTCCCGCCGAGGCGTCCAGCGCCTGGGCCGATTTCCACGAGGTGGTCAGCCCGGAGCATCGTGTCGGCGTCGTGTTCGACGACAATGACGGTATTTCCTTTGTCTCGGAGAGCCTCGAGCGCGCCAAGGAGGCGATCGAGGTCGGACGGGTGGAGGCCGATGGATGGCTCATCGAGGATGTAGGTGACGCCTTGGAGCCCAGCGCCGACTTGGCTCGCGAGTCGAATACGCTGAGCCTCCCCTCCGGAGAGCGTAGCGGCCGATCGGTCGATGCTGAGGTAGCCGAGCCCGACGTCATCGAGAAAGTCGAGGCGACTGCACAGTTCCCGAACGATGGGTTCCCCCACCATCGTGTCGTGACCCGTGTCGAGCGTCACCGCTTGGAAGAACGCTCTTGCGTCCGCGATGGTCATCGTGCTCAGGCTGGTGATGGTCTGCCCTTGAAAATGCACGGCTCGCGCGATTGGATTGAGGCGTTGGCCATCACAGTCAGGACACGTCACCGAGTCGCGACACGCAGCAAGGCGATTCATCTTTGACCATTTCCAAGCACGGCGGACCCCACTGAGTACCCCACCCCAAGTGATTCGACTGGTGCTCTTGCGGCGGCCATCGTCACGGCTTCGCTCTGCGACATAGGTCACATTTGCCCCGAGCAGCAGCGCTTGTTGGTGGGCCGTGGACAGGTCCTTGAAGGGAACGGTGATGTCGATGCCCAACTGCTCGGCCACCTGCGCGAGTGTCGGTCGGCTGAGGGTCGTAAAGGGTAGCCGAACATCGTCCTCAAGAACGGTAACGAAGTCAATGCACCCTTTCGATACATCCAGCAGTCGGTCGAGATTAAAGTCTTCCAAGCGCCCCAGCCCGTTGCAGGTTTCACATGCGCCCTGCGGTGCGTTGAATGAAAACAGCCGTGGCTCCATTTCCGGAATCGATACGCCGTGGTCTGGACAGGTTCGTGCGCTGGAGTACACGACATGGTGGTCGTCAATGAGCAATGTGACCATGCCGCTGGCCTTGGATAATGCCTGTTCGATCGACTCAATCAGTCGTTCCCGCTTGTCGGTTCGCGCCTTGAGTCGGTCAACAACCAGCTCGATGGTGTGCTTCTCGTATCGGGCCAGCGCGATGGGCTCCTCGAGGCTGCGGAGTTCCCCGTCGATTCGGGCTCGAATGTAGCCGGTCTGCAGGGCCTCGCGAAGCTCTTTCCGGTATTCTCCCTTTCGGTCCAACACGATGGGGGCCATGATGTGGAGCCGAGCCCCCTCGTGGGTGCTGAGGACGGAGTCGGCGATCTGGGCGGCGGAGAGCGTGGATATTTCTTTGCCACAGACGGGGCACTGAGGGGTGCCAAGACGGGCCATTAACAGCCGCAGATGGTCGAGCACTTCGGTGATGGTTCCCACTGTGCTGCGCGGGTTTCGATTGACGGTTTTCTGGTCAATGCTGAGGGTCGGCGAAAGGCCATCAACACGCTCCACGCGAGGCTTTTCCATCTGACCCAGAAACTGCCTTGCGTAGCTCGATAGCGATTCCATGAAGCGCCGCTGGCCCTCTTGGTAGATCGTGTCGAAGGCCAGCGAAGACTTTCCCGATCCGCTCAGACCCGTGATCACAATCAACTGGTTCCGAGGAATGTCGATGTCGATGGACTTCAGGTTGTGTTCCTCAGCCCCGCGAATGCGAATGTAGTCCACTGTGCCCCCACTAGAGTCCTATACACTGAGTAATCGGAGGAATCATGTCGAAGAAGCACAGTGCGCGTTTTTTAGCGATCGTGGAATCGAAGAGGGCATCGGTGACCGAAGTTTCAGTCGGTCAGGTATTCGGCTTCATGGCTGATAATGTGGGGTTTCAGTTCATTGATGTTCGCGAGCGGGAAGAGTGGGAATCCGGTCACATCGACGGTGCGATCCACCTCAGCAAGGGCATCATCGAGCGGGACATCGAAGGCGTGATCGCTGACCCTACAGCGGTGCTCGTTCTGTATTGTGGTGGCGGCTTTCGGTCGGTGCTCGCCGCATCGGCCCTCCGCACGATGGGCTACAGCAACGCGATGTCGATGGCGGGCGGCTGGCGGGCATGGTGTGCTGCCAAGTCGATCACTCCACACTCACAATAATACCGCTGGTTGACAAGGTTTCGCCTTCAAACTCAATGGTGGCTCGCCCACGGTTCACCGTTCGATTCGCCGGTTTTCCCACCGCCTCGGTCACCCAGCGTTCGCCAAGCATGAGTCCGTCATGGCCATTGAGTTGTCCACCGACTCCAGTGGGGACGACCGTCATCATCAAGTCAGCAGACGGCCGAAAATCAAGGGATACGGTGCCGTCTTCGTTCGCACGATGCACCACGCTCTCGGTCGAGATTACGCGGTCGCGAATGCGCGCCCAAACCGACCGTGTCGGGCCTTGCTGATCAAACCCGACTGAAATTTCTGGACCGAATGCACTGACCAGCGCGCGCGGGTCCCCGAGTGCACCATCACCGCCTCGATGCAAGGCCAATGCTCTTCCTTCGAACTTCCCACCCCGGCGTCCAGCGGTAAACCATCCGTGGGCTTGACCGTTGGCAATGGGGACTGCGGTGGTCCATTGACGCTCCTCGTGCATCCCAGTGGCGAGATCGATGAGCGGCCCGCCGGGATCAACATGAACGATCGCATTTGCCTCTTCGTGGGCCAGCCGCAGGGTCCAGTGCGGGCCATCCTCATACCGACCAAGCAGAGCAGATCCGACCCGGACGGACTCATGACCGGTTCCAATGTCGATGTCCGCCGGACCGCCATCCATTGCAAACACAATGGGAGTTGTGCCTGGCATCCAACGGCTGGCCCGGAAGCGGCCTTGGCCGCGGTACAGGCCGGTGTTGCCAATTACCACGCGACCCTCGATGAGACTCCCGTCCTCGGTGACCACGAACAGTTCCCATTGCTCGCGCCAAGTCAACGATTCCGGTGGGGTCTCCGCGCACCCGAAGCCCCATAGTGTCAGCAGGAGCACCATGGCCTAAGCATACATGGGCAGGGCCGCGCCGGGTACACTGATGGCATGAAGGCAGGCTCAAGTACAGCACGTGCGGCCCTGCGGTGGCTCCGGGTTGGCGTCACTTCTCTTGCGCTTTGGTGGGTCTGCAGCAAGGTGGACATCGCGAAACTCGGCGATGTGCTGGTCGTGACGCCGGGGGTTGTCTTTTTGGCACCTCTGATTGGGGTTGCGGTGAACACCACGCTGCTGGCCTATCGCATGAGGATCTTATTTCGCGCCATGGGTGCGCACCTGAGTCTGGGCATCCTCATACGGATTCTCTGCCGCAGTGCATTCGCCGGCCTCGTGTTGCCCCAAGGTGGCGCGGAAGTGGTCAAGGGGGCACTGCTTGCGCGGACATCGGTCGGACTGGGTCCAGCGGTGGCGGGGTTGGTGACTGTGAAGTTGACCCACATGCCGACTTTGGCCGTGCTGCTTGGCTTGGCACTCGCGACAGGGACGCTCGACGCTGAACCGATGCTGGCGGGTGTGGCCGTTGCGTACCTTGCCGCAGCCCTACTCATTGGCGCTGTGCTGGTCCTTGATGTCGACGTACCAAAATGGACTCCAACGCCGATCGCGACCCGCTTGAACCCGTTGATGGCCGCCATTCGTTCGTTGCGCGACCACAAGAGAGCGTTGTGGTGGTGCATGGCGCTCTCTGCGCCGTCGATGCTGATCAACGGCCTCGTGATCTGGACACTGATTGGCCACTTCGGTGAGGCATGGCCGCTGTTGGATGTGTTGTTGCTGGTGCCGGCCATGGATGCCTTGATTTTGTTGCCCATAAGTGTGTCGGGCATCGGAGTGCGCGAGTCCGTATTTGCGATCGCGTTCGCATCGCGGGGCCTTCCTATGGACTCTGCGATTGCGATTGGACTGATTCGTTGGACAGGAGAACTCACCCGAGCTGCGATCGGATGTATGCTATGGCTGCTCACAGCAACCGGCAGGTCGGGTGCGCCCGATTCAGCCACGCGAGGAGGTACAGAACATGACTGATGCAGGCAGCGCCCCAGTGCAGATACTCGTGATTGAGGATGAGGACGACATTCGGAATCTCGTCGTCATGAACCTGCGACGGGCAGGGTTTGAGGTGATCAGCGCCGGGAACGGAACCGATGGCCTAAGTCGCTTGCGGGAACACAGGCCGCCCGTACTGTTGTTGGACCTCATGTTGCCCGACATGTCCGGTGAGGAGATTTGCGCAACCTTGCGGGCAGATCCGGACACAAAAGGAACCTACGTCATCATGGTCACTGCGCGTACGGAAGAGCAAGACCGCATTGCAGGATTCGAGGTGGGTGCGGATGACTACGTGCCCAAACCCTTCAGCGTTAAAGAACTTGTGCTCCGGGTCAAGGCCGCAGCGCGGCGTACCGCAACGGCTGACATGCCCAGCGACGCGGCACCCGACGAGTTCGAGATGGGCACGCTCAAGGTGGACAACCGGGCCCATCGAGTGTGGATCGACGGCGAAGAAGTTGAACTCACCAGTACGGAGTACAAACTCTTGATTTACTTAGCGACGAGTGAAGGCAAGATGTGCAGCCGTGGTGAGTTGCTGGAGCAAGTGTGGGAGCTTCCTCCCACCCTGAATACGCGTACGGTGGACACCCATGTCAAGCGGCTTCGGCAAAAGCTGCGGAGTGCTGCTG
>MDTG01158938.1_pt1 | contig 13621 bp, 15 predicted proteins | sample 811421 | NCBI WGS metagenome assembly MDTG01 (sample SAMN05326645, study PRJNA326480) | marine metagenome | isolation source: seawater | place: Pacific Ocean: South East | collected 2011 | reverse complement strand
TTTAACGGCAAACCTTATGATCCAATAAAATTCCTGAAAGCAGGCCGTCATGTTCACCAAGAGTAACAAACACAACGATACGCCGGCGGCACCTGAGCCGGCCAAGGTCCAACCCTCTGTCGATGCCATCCGCGGCGCCGCCTCGAAGCCGGCCGCCCGGGCTGCGTCCATCATTTGCGCAGACATGAAGATCAATGGCTCGGTGACGTCGGAAGGCGCACTGCAGATTGATGGTACCGTCGATGGCGACGTGGCTGCGACCGACATCACCATCGGCGCCTCCGGTCACATCACCGGCGAGGTCAAAGCCGAAGTCGTAAAAGTCAAAGGCCGCATCAAGGGCTCCATCCGCGCCCGCAAGGTCGAACTGGAAACCGGTGCACACGTGAAGGGCGACATCGTTCACTCTTCGCTGCAGATCCAGTCGAACGCCGTTTTCGAAGGCCAGGTCAAACACTCTGACGATCCGCTGAAGGATGCCGCCCCGCGCGCAGCTGCCAGCGATGCTCGTCCGGCCGCGTCCTCCTCGGCGCCGAGCGCGACTCCCAACGCCACAGGTGGCTTCGGCATTTCGCCAACCGCTTCCTGATCCAGGCTGCATTTGAATTGAAACGCCGGTATCGCGAGATGCCGGCGTTTTTTCTTGTGTTTCAAAGCCGCTGTCTCAGCCTGCAACCTTGCCCGGCCTCCCTTAGCTGATAGGGTCCGCCGCAATTGTGACAGCGGAGTATCTGATATGCGTGCGTGGTTGATTGCCCTCGGTCTGGCCTTGTCCATGGGACCGGCTTTCGCGGATGAAACGGTGAAACCGGAAACATCCGGATCTGCGGCCAGTGCAGCAGCGATCCCCGAAGCAAAATCCTTCTCTTCCGATCACACGTTCAAGCTCCGCGGCCAAACAATCAAATACACAACCATTGCCGGTGAGACCTATCTCCGGGACGAGAAAGACCAGCCGACCGCATCGATCTTCTCGGTTGCCTATCTCCGCGATGGCGTCAGCGATCCGACAACGCGGCCTGTGACATTCGTCTTCAATGGCGGGCCGGGCTCGGCGTCCCTGTGGCTGCACATGGGCGCTTTCGGCCCGAAACAGGTGATTACGCCATCGGACGCACGCGGTGTCGGCGCGCCGCCCTACACGATCCAGGACAATCAGAATTCACTCCTGGATGTCAGCGACCTCGTCTTCATCGACCCCGTCGGGACGGGCTACTCCCGCCCGCTCGGGGACACGGAAGGCAAGGAATTCTATGGCGTCAACGAGGACGCGGAGAGCATTGCCGAATTCGTCCGCGTCTGGCTGACGGAAAATGGCCGCTGGAACAGCCCGAAATTCCTGGCTGGCGAAAGCTATGGCACGACACGGGCCGCCGCCCTCACAGAGAAACTGCAGGGCGGTTGGAACGGGATCGGCCTGAACGGGGTCATCCTGATCTCGGCGATCCTGGACTTCCAGAATGCGCGTTTTGCGCCTGGCAATGACTCCCCCCATATCGCCTTCTTCCCGACCGAAGCCGCGATTGCCTGGTATCATGGCAAGGCAAACAAGGCGCGCTGGAACGATAATTTCGACGCATTTGTTGCCGACGCCCGCACCTATGCAACAGACACGCTGGCCCCGGCCCTGATCCGTGGTTCGACACTGACGGCCGAACAGAAAAGCGCCATTGCTGCCGACATGAGCGATTATCTCGGTGTCTCTGCGAAATGGATCGAACTGGCGAACCTGCGTGTGGACGCGACACGGTTCCGCAAGGAACTGTTGCGCAATGAAGGCTACACGGTTGGGCGGTTTGACGGCCGCTACAAAGGCATCGACAGTGAAGGCACGGCAGACGCGCCCGAGAACGATCCGTCCGGCTACGGAATGGACACGGCCTATGTCGCTGCGATCAATGACTACCTGACCCGTGAGCTGAAAGTGGACTTTACCCGCCCCTACAAAGTGCTGACAGGAGAGCCCGGTTCGCAATGGAACTGGAGCATGAACGAGCAGGGCTGGCCGGCCTATGTGAACGTCACGCCCTGGCTCGGCAAAGGCATGCGGGAAAATCCGGACCTGAAGGTTCTGCTGGCATCAGGCTGGTACGACCTGGCGACGCCATTCTTCGGCGCCGAAATGGCGATGTACCAGAATGGCGTCGTGCTCGACCGGGTCCAGTTCGATTACTACGACGCCGGGCACATGATGTATCTGAAGGAATCCGACGGGGCGAAGCTCTCCAACGATGTCCGCGGGTTTATTCAGGCCGGGCAATAATCCCGATCGGAATCAGGCACTTTTCCGGACGAGGGCCGTGTTCATGCGCGTGCCCTCGACCACAATGTCGTCTCCATTGTGAATGACCTCCGAGCCATCCACGGTCTCGGCGCCCCAGACCGTGTCGCCAATCTTCACGCGTCCCTGCCCGGCATTCGAAAAATCTGATGTGGCTACGCCGCGCTGCCCGATCAGGCTGTCCATGCGTTTGTTCAGCGTTGGATGCTCTGGCGTGGTTTTGCGCATGCCGGACAGCACGGTGCGGCCCAGAACGAAGAGAGCCACTGACGCCGCGCCGAAGAACAGAACCTGCCCCTGCCAATGGGTCAGACTGTCCGGCGCAAACGCGGCAAAGGCTGCGGTAAGCCAGGCTGCGATGGAGATCATCAGCAGGTCAAAGGTTCCGGTCATCATCTCGATGCCGAACAGCAGCAATCCAAGCGCCAGCCAGTGCCAGACGGTCAGGTGGGTGAACAGCTCTTCCAACATTATTTGCCTCCGAAATCAGATCGTCCGTCAGGTGCCCCGGATCAGTCCGGGGCACCTGAAACTGGTAGGCCTCAGCCTCGTGTCGGCGGCACGGCGCCGGACTGAACCTGAACGTCTTTGGCAGCACCGGTGAGGCCTTTGATGCCTTCAATAGCGCCGATGATGCTGGAGAACTCGGCCGGAATGATGACCGTCTTCTGCTGGTTGGACGTCGCGAGCTTACTGAAGGCTTCCACATAAGCCTGGCCGAGGAAGTAGTTGATCGCATTGACGTCACCGCGCGCGATCGCCTCAGACACCATTGCGGTCGCCTTGGCTTCAGCTTCGGCTTCACGTTCGCGAGCTTCAGCATCGCGGAAGGCTGCTTCGCGGCGGCCTTCGGCTTCGAGGATCTGCGCCTGTTTCTGGCCTTCGGCCTTCAGAATGGCCGACTGCTTGTCGCCTTCTGCCGTCAGGATTTCCGCACGCTTCAGACGCTCGGCCTTCATCTGGCGGGCCATGGCTTCGGTGATGTCCGCCGGCGGGCTGAGATCGGCAATCTCGATCCGCGTGACTTTCACGCCCCAGGGGTTCGTTGCGGCATCAATCACGCTGAGAAGGCGGGCGTTGATGTCATCGCGGTTTGACAGAACCTCGTCCAGGTCCATCGAGCCGACCACGGTACGGATATTGGTCAGCGAGAGATTCTGGATTGCGTGGTGGAGATTGTTGACCTCATAGGCCGCAGCCACGGGATCAATCACCTGAATGAAGACGATAGCATCGCAGGACACCATGGCGTTGTCCTTGGTGATGACTTCCTGCTGAGGCACATCGAGGACCGTCTCCATCATGTTCATCTTCCGGCCGACCCGGTCGATAAATGGCGTAATGACAGACAAACCGGGCGTCAGTGTCTTGGTGTAGCGCCCGAAACGTTCCACCGTGAAATTATACCCTTGGGGCACGAACTTGAATGCCGACACAAGCCCGGTGATCGCCACCACAAAGACGAGCACGATCACCACAAAATACGGATCCATTAGGTCCCTCTCCTCTGCTACACACAGTTTAAGTGGGGAGGGATTTGCCGTTTTTCAATAAAAATCGAACAAAATCGGCGTGCCTGTCCCCCAAGCACGCCGATCATGAACTGAAATGGTTAAAAGGCGTTACGCCAATTAAATCAAAGTTGTCCGAGCATGTAGTCTGCGCTGGAAACCTTGAACTCACCGCCCTGCTCGACATTGAGCTCGGAAACCACGCCGTCTTTCACGATCATGGAGTAACGCTGCGACCGCTGGCCCATGCCAAAGCCTGAGCCGTCCATCTCCAGGCCGAGGGCTTTCGCAAACGTGCCGTTGCCGTCAGCCAGCATGCGGACTTTGCCATCTGCGCCGGCACTCTTGCCCCAGGCGCCCATGACGAACACATCGTTGACCGAGGTGCAGACGACATCATCCACACCCTTGCCTTTCAGCTCGTCGAGCTTGTCGACAAAGCCGGGAAGGTGTTTTGCCGAACAGGTCGGGGTGAATGCGCCAGGCACGGCGAACAGGGCGACCGTTTTGCCGCCGAAGACGTCTGCCGTTGTGCATGGCGCCGGGCCATCTGCCGTCATTTCCATGAAAGTTGCGTCCGGAAGTTTATCACCGACCTTGATGCTCATCTGCTTTTCTCCCTGCAGGTTTGACCATGGAGATAGGCTGCCATGCGCTGCGAAGCAAGGATTCCCGCCCTTGCCAAAGCGGCCGGGATGGCTCAGCCTCAGCATTTAAGGAAGCCGCGCACAATGGACACAGACCTGACAGGCAAGCTCCTGATCGCCCTGCCCGGCATCGGCGATGCACGCTTTTCGCGTTCGGTCATTCTGGTCTGCGCCCACTCCCCGGAATTCGCGATGGGCATCGTGCTCAACAAGCCCATGGCGCATCTGCGCCTGCCGCAACTGTTCGAACAACTCGACGTGCCGATCGAAGCAGACGTGCCTGACACGTTCGTGCTGGATGGTGGCCCGGTCAGTTCAGACCGCGGTTTTGTGCTGCATACCGACGATGTCTACAATGAAGGCGCAAGCCTGCCGGTTGAAGGCGACATCTGCATGACCGCCACGCGGGACATCCTGCACGCCATGGGGTCTGCGCATCCGCCCCGGCGCAGTGTCCTGGCGCTTGGCTATTCCGGCTGGGGCGCCGGCCAGCTCGAAGCGGAACTGGCTGAAAATGCCTGGCTTGTTTGCGACATGGATCCGGAACTCATTTTCTCCAGCGCACATGAACGCAAATGGCGCCATGCGCTGGGCCGTCTGGGGATCGACAGTGGCAGGCTCCAGGTTGATCCGGGAAATGCCTGATCAGTAGCGCATGAAGCGAATGGCGGAATCGATGTCCATCGGCCGGGCAAACGCAAATCCCTGAACATGATCGAAGCCGAGTGCACGCAGCCGAGCAGCATCTTCTTTCTGCTCGACTCCTTCGGCTGTGCTGGTCATGCCCAGTCGGTTCGCCAGCAAGGTGATTGTAGAGAGGATCGTATCCGTCCGGTGCTGGCCCAGCCGTCGCGTCAGGCCGTGGTCGATCTTCAGGCTGTCCGCCGGCAGATCGGCCAGCCAGGCGAATGACGAATGCCCGGTGCCAAAATCGTCAAGAACCAGACCGGCGCCGACCGCCTTGAGCGCCAGAGCGGCTGACAAGGCATAATCGGCATCCCGCAGAGCCGCCTGTTCCGTCAGCTCAATCTTCAGAGACCTCTCCGGCAACTGGTAGCCATTCATCAGCGCCTCAATCAGTGCCGGAAGCGTACCGCGTGCCAGGTCCCGCGCAGTCAGGTTCACCTGCATGAACAGGTCGTCGCGGCCGGTGATGTCGCGCAGGCGGGCCAATGCCTCGGCAGAACGGATCAGCATGTTGGAGGCGAGCGCCTCATCTTCATAACGGCTTGGCGGTGACATCCGGTCACCATCGTCCCAACGGGCCAGCGCCTCGAAGCCTGCAACCTGACCATTTCGTAGTGACACGATGGGCTGGAAGACCGGCGCCAGGTCCGGACCGGGTTTCAGGTCCGAGGGATCGATTTCCTGCAGATCATCGCCCGTCAGCAGCATGCCGCGGGCTTCGGCATCACCGACAAATGCCCCGACGAGATGGAATCCAAGTCCGCTCGACAAACGCAGATTGCACCGGACGGGTCCATCGCCTGTGTCAAAGGTCCGCTCAAGCCGGCCGCGGCTGAGCCCTTCCAGCATCTGCTCAAGCGCATCTATCGACCAGTCCCCCGACAGTTCGGAATAGTCCGATCCACGCGGTACATCGATCACGAGCCGCCTGGCCGGAGCGTTCCAGTACCAGTTTCCCTGCGGGGTGATCTCGGAGGTGTGCGCCATGATGAGGGGAATCTAGCGCTGCGATGCCGGCCTGACGAGGGCGAAAAGTATGTGATCTTCCCGTTTTCCCGCGATCTCCAGATAATCGCGGGCATATCCTTCCCGTTCGAAGCCGACCTTCGCAAGGACTCTCTGAGACCGCTCATTGTTCGGCAGCGTGCCGGCCTCGATCCTCCAGAGGTCCAGAACCTGGAAAGCCCAGGCACACACAGTGCCGACCGCTTCCTGCATATAGCCCTGCCCTTCATAGGCCTCACCGATCCAATAGCCGATATTGGCTGCCTGAGCTGGCCAGCCCCGGACATTGGTCAACGACACCCCGCCCACGAGCCGGTTATCCTGCTGACGCCTTATGAGGAAGACATGCGCCCGGCCTTTGCGCCACCCGCTGTGCCAGGCTTTCAGGCGGCGTGCCCAATCTGACTTGCTGTGGACGTCCTGCGGCCAGTTCGGTTCCCACGGTTCAAGATGAGCGCGGCTACGATCCCGAATATCGGCCCACTCCGCGAAATCGGCCTTGAAAGGTGGCGCCAGAACCAGCCGCTCCGTCGTAACCAGGGTTTCGCGGAGAGGCGGTAGCATCTTACCGGCTCCGCCCGACATGCTGCTCAATGCGTGCGCGCACAGTGGCGATGGAAGCATCAGTCTGCTCAAAGACTTCTTCACGCTGGTAAAGCGCTTCGGCGCGGGCGGGCATCGAAGGCTTGCGCCCGGTTGCCTCTTCCACAGTCTCCGGGAACTTCGCTGCAGCGGCTGTCGCCAGCACGACTGTTTTCACATCCGCCTCCGGCAGGCTGCGCGCATGGAATGTACCAACAGCCGTATGCGGACAAATCTGCCATCCGGTCTCTGATTCGAACTGCTTCATTTCGCTCATCGTCTGATCATTGCTGACAGACGCCGCCGACAGGCCGGAGCATTTCAGGCGGGATACGGCTTCTGGCGGCAGCGGCGCCTCGCCGGACTGTTTGTAAGTGTCGTATGTCTTCCGGACGGCTGCCGCATCCCGCCCGGTCATCTCGAACAACAGGCGTTCGAAATTCGAAGGGACTGAAATGTCCATCGCCGGGCTGGGCGTTACCACCGCAGATGCGCGGGACATTACGCCCGTATTGAACAGGCGCGCCAGAGCATCATTCGCATTGACCGCGCAGACCGCTTCAAACCCACCACTCAGCAAACCGCAGCGGGCGGCAACATAGCCAGCAAGCGCATCGCCCATATTGCCGCTGGGAACAACGAAACGAAGCGCGCCGCCGAGCGCAGCCTGAACCGTCGCATAATAAACCGACTGCGCAGCAACCCGGGCCCAGTTGATGGAGTTCACACCGGAGAGGTTCACCTGGTCCACAAATTCCCGGTCTCCGAACATGTCCTTCACGATGGCCTGGCAATCATCGAAATCGCCATCGAGCGCGAGGTTGACGACATTGGCAGCCCCTGTCGTCGTCATGAACATGCGCTGCACCGGGGAGATGCGCCCATGCGGATGCAGGATCACAAGATCGGCGTGTTTCGCATCGGCAAATGCCGCCGCTGCAGCCCCGCCCGTATCGCCAGACGTGGCGCAGACAATCATCATGCGTTCACCGGACTTACCCAGCAGGTAATCATAGATCTGCGCGATGATCTGCATCGCGATGTCCTTGAATGCCAGTGTCGGGCCGTGGTGAAGTTCCATCAGCCAGGCGTCCTGCCGCCACTGCGTCAGCGGCGCGACGCACTGGTGCGAGAAGCTGCCATAGGCGCGCTCGCACAGCGGTTTCAGGTCCTCCAGGGGAATCGCGTCACCCGTGAAGGCCGAGAGGATCCGCGCGGCCACTTCCGCGTAGGTCTCGCCCTTTGCCGGAGGCGCAATCTGCGGAAATGTCTCCGGCACATAGAGCCCGCCATCCGGCGCAAGACCGGCAAGGCATGCACCGGCAAAATCTGTCGAAGGCGCCTGCCCACGGGTAGAGATATACTTCACGACTTGTCCTCGTTCCGGAACCTGAGGCGTCCCTTCTGATAATGAAAGGCGAGATATACGCCGATCAGGGCGATGGCCAGCCCCCACCAGGTGATCGCATAGCCAAAATGCCTCTGTGGCGGCAATTCATCATCCAGACGCAGCCGCGCATAGGGATTGTCGATGAGATACGGGCCGTTCTCGGAAACAAAACGGATCACTTCCGGTTCGAACACGTCCGGTCTTACACGGGCCGCCAGCTCTGTCGGCAAAAGGGAGGCGTACGTCGCCGGATCCAGTACATAGAACACGCGATTGGCCGTATCGTCCTGCGCGGTGAATGCATTTCGTTTGAAGGGCGGCTTATAGATGCCCCGCGCCGACAAGCGGCCGGACGCGCACCCTTCCCCATCGCAAACTGCCGGCGGGTCGATCTGCTGGACAATCTCGACCGGCGTATAGACGATGTCATCACCGGTATCGACCGCGACGACACGCATCCATCCGGATTGGCCTTCAACATAATAGTAGGACAGCACTTCGCTGCCGGGAACAACCTCACCTTCCAGAACGGTCCAATCCGGTGTCTGCCGGTCGATTTCCATCTTCTGAATGAAGCGGCCGTATTGCCAGTTGCCCAGCCAGATGAGGATCCCAAGACTGATCAGCGTCAGCACAGTCATGACGGGGTACGGACGGAAAGACATCGTTGGTCCTTTCAGTCACAGGGAACGGCCCTGCCCGAATAAACAGGGCCCGCCGGGCGAATGCGCGCCGGCGGGCCCCTGAAAGTCAGCGCGTGAATGCGCGGTTGTCTAGTGCCCGTTACCCAGAACCAGGTACGGCGTGACGTAGACGAAGGCAAACAGGAACAGCCAGACCACATCCACAAAGTGCCAGTACCAGGCTGCGAATTCGAAACCGAGGTGTTTCTTGGCCGACATGCCGCCTGTGAGCATCCGGATCAGGCAGACGATCAGGAACAGGGTACCGATCACGACGTGGGCACCGTGGAAACCGGTCGCCATGAAGAAGGCCGACCCATAGAGCGTTCCGTCAAAGCTGAACTGTGCATGGCTGTATTCGAACACCTGAAGCGCGGTGAAGGCCATGCCGAGCAGAATTGTGACAAACAGGCCCAGCTTGGCGCCGGAACGGTCGTCATGCTGCAGCGCGTGGTGCGCCCAGGTGACGGTCGTACCAGAAAGAAGCAGGATCAGCGTGTTGATCAGCGGCAGGTGGAACGGGTCAAACGTTTCGACGCCAACTGGCGGCCAGTCGCCGAACTTGGCCAGGGCCTCTGCGAACAGCGGGTTCGCCGCGTCCCAGTTCTCGCCTACACGCGCGCTGTGATAGATGGCAAATTCGAAAAAGCTCCAGAACCAGCCGACGAAGAACATCACTTCAGAGGCGATGAACAGGATCATGCCATAGCGCAGGCCGATCGTCACAACCGGCGTGTGATCGCCATGCTTGCCTTCCTTGATGACTTCGCGCCACCAGCCGATCATGACCCAGCCGACCATGGCGAAACCGACGGCCAGAAGCCACACGGTTCCCTTTTCCATGCCGAAAAGGCCCTTCATGTAATTGACGCCGCCAAGCGCCAGAACCAGTACCGACAACGAGCCGAGCAGCGGCCACGGTGACGGATTGACCAGATGATAATCGTGTTTGACTTCGCCGTGAGCCATGTCTGGCGGACCCCTTGATTTATATCCCTAGAATCTCTGAGCTGTTTAGACCGCTCCGGACCAAAAGTGCAACAGTTTCAGCCGCCCGTGGCTGAATTCGCCGCACCTAAGGCCGCCTGAGTTTTCGGACCGTTATATTTCGAACTTTCATAGAAAGTGTAGCTAAGCGTGATGGTTTCCAGCTGGTCGGCTACATGGTCGTCCACCATATCGGGGGAGATGAAGTAGACGACTGGCAGCTTCTTGGTTTCATGCGGGGCAATGACCCGCTCGTCGAAACAGAAACACTCCAGTTTATTGAAGTATTTTCCGGAATAGTGCGGCGTCACATTATAGGCCGCAATCACATGGAACTCCTGATCGGTCGGATTGGAGACTTCAAAAAAAGCGAGGCCGTGCTGGCCGATCTTCACGTCCTGAGAGCGCTGAAGCGGGCGGAACTCCAATGGCACATCCGCCACATTCGTATCAAAACGAACTGTAATCGTCTGATCCACAATCTCTTTCGGTGCGGATGTCGCGATCCGCGTGGTCCCGCCATAGCCCGTCACCCGGCAGAACGTGCCGTAGAGCGGCTCCGCAGAAAAACCGAGCCCCAGCATCGCCGCAAATACAGTCAGCGAGATACCCGCGACCTTGGCATTGGACAACTTCATTGTTCGGGCGCCTCCTCTTCAACGACCACTTCCTCGCGAACGACCGGTTCGGAGGACAGGTTCGAAGGCGGTTCAGCTTGCTCCGGCGACATGCCCGGCGGAAGTTCCGGCGCCTCCTCCTGCCCGGTCTGGTTCATGTTGTAGTAAAAGTTGGCCTGATTGTCCTGCGAACTACTGAGCCGAACGAAGGTGGTCAGGCCCACCAGAAAGACAAACCCCAAAAGGGCCAGGCCAAGCCACAAATTGCGCCGCTTCTGGGCCGCACGCGCGGCAGGATCCAGATGCGCCTGCTCCGGGAAATGCTCCTCCCCCGGCTTAAAGCCGTCATCGCTCATCAGAAGCCTCCCACGGGAAAGTGCAGCCCGGCAGCGTGCTCCACAATGAGAGCGGCAAAGACCAGGAACAGGTATAGGATCGAGAACAGGAACATGCTTCGCGCAAGCTTCTGGTCAGCCCCCGGCGCGCCATTATCACCGGCATGCGAACGCCAGACCCGGAAGGCGTAATACAGGAAGGCCAAGTTGAGCGCGCCGGTCACAACACCGTAAATCCACCCGCCAAGCCCTGTTGCCAGAGGCGCCATGGAGATCGCGGCCAGGACAATTGTGTACAGCAGCATCTGCAGGCGAGTTGCTTTCGCGCCATGTGTGACAGGCAGCATCGGCACGCCAGCTTTTTCATACTCCGAATGCGCCAGCAAGCTGAGGGCCCAGAAATGCGGCGGCGTCCAGAAGAAGGTAATCGCAAACAGGATCCACGCGTCCAGCGGCGTGTTTCCCGTCACCGCGGCCCAGCCGATCACTGGAGGGAATGCACCCGCCCCGCCACCGATCACGATGTTCTGCGGGGTCGAGCGCTTCAGCCACATCGTATAGATGACGCCGTAGTAGAAGATGGAAAATGCGAGCAGCCCGGCCGCAAGCCAGTTGGAAGCGAGCCACATGAGCAGCACGGAAACACCGCTCATGATCATGCCCAACGCGATCGCTTCTTCCCGCGGGACGGCGCCGGAGGGGATGGGCCGGGTCGACGTCCGGGTCATCACCTGATCGATGTCGGAATCGTACCACATGTTGATTGCGCCAGCCGCGCCGGAGCCAAGCGCCACGGCGAGGACCGCAATGGCGGCCATCAAGGGATGCATGGTCTGGCCAGTCACGCCGGTTGCCGCGATCAGGCCAGCCACGGCCGTAAACACGACCAGCATCATGATGCGCGGCTTCAGCAGCTGCACATAATCGCCGGCAGTGCCGTAGCGTTTCTCGGGAGTAGCGGGTGCGTCGGTCATTTCAGGTCCGGTTGATCTAGCATCGTATGTGTTTGAGCAGGCCGCTGTCAGCGCGACATATGGGCGGCGCGCGAGGACAGGCTCATTCCTTATCAAACTTGCGGTTCAGGCGCCATTCGAGGGCGAGATAGGTGCCTTCAGCAATCATGAAAGCAATGGGCACGAGGATCAGGCTAATGAGGTCCGTCGCGGCGCCAGACAATTTCTGCATGACGTCGAAGATGCCTGCGAACACGATCCCGACCAGGCCCGAATTGACGATCACCAGTTTTCGGCTGGGCTTGGTACGCAGCAGGCCCTTCGGCTGGCGCCAGAGGATCCACAAGCCGATGGCGCCGGCAATCAGGGCCACAACGGAGACCGTTATCGCGATATTCGGATCGATCGTCCGGACCTTGTCGAACATCCGGTCCACAGCCGGATTGCGCGGCAGGAACACAACGATGAAGGCATACATGCCAATCACGATGGGCAGGCGCATGTTCACGTGTTCAGGTCCTTCTTTCCGGGACTTCCGAAAGCGAACGGCCTCCCGTGGAACGAGAGGCCGCTGCGATTGAGTGGTTCAGACGGAGAGCGCCTAGTGGCCGCCCTTCGCCGTCACATGCGGCAGTTCATTGTACTGGTGGAACGGCGGCGGCGACGGCAGCGTCCATTCCAGCGTGGTGGCGCCTTCGCCCCACGGATTTGCCACACCTTTGCGGCGGCGGATCAGCGCCTCGGCAAGGCCGATGAAGAAGACCAGCGTCGCAACCATGGTGATGGCGTAGCCGATCGACGACACGTGGTGCCAGGTCGCGAAACCGTCGGCATAGTCGATGTAGCGGCGCGGCATGCCCTGCAGACCCAGGAAGTGCTGCGGGAAGAACAGGACGTTCGAACCGATGAACATCAGCCAGAAGTGCAGGCCACCGAGGAAGCCATTGTACTTGATGCCGAACATTTTCTCGAACCAGTAGTACCAGCCGGCGAACAGACCGAACACGGCGCCCAGCGACAGCACGTAGTGGAAGTGCGCAACCACATAGTAGGTGTCGTGCAGCGAGTGGTCGATACCGGCATTGGCCAGCACCACACCCGTCACACCGCCAACGGTGAACAGGAAGATGAAGCCGATGGCCCAGAGCATGGGTACCTTGAACTCGATGGAGCCGCCCCACATCGTGGCGATCCACGAGAAGATCTTGATGCCGGTCGGCACCGCGATGACCATGGTTGCAGCCACGAAGTAAGCCTTCAGGTCCACATCCATCCCGACCGTGTACATGTGGTGAGCCCACACGACGAAGCCGATGACCCCGATCGACACCATGGCGTAGGCCATGCCGAGATAACCGAAGATCGGTTTCTTGGAGAAGGTCGAAACGATGTGGCTGATGATGCCGAAGGCCGGCAGGATCATGATGTAGACTTCCGGGTGACCGAAGAACCAGAACAGGTGCTGGAACATGATTGGGTCACCACCGCCCGCAGGGTTGAAGAACTGCGACCCGAAGTTCCGGTCTGTCAGCAGCATGGTCAGCGCAGCGGCAAGCACCGGCAGCGACAGCAGCAGAAGGACAGCCGTCACCAGAACGCCCCAGGCGAACAGCGGCATCTTGTGCAGGGTCATCCCCGGCGCGCGCATGTTCAGGATGGTCACGATGAAGTTGATGGCACCGAGGATCGACGCGATACCGGCCGTGTGAAGCGACAGGATCAGCACATCCATGGCAGGCCCAGGGTGGCCGGTCGTCGAGGACAGAGGCGGATAGAGCACCCAACCGCCCGCAAAGCCGTTACCAGCCGAACCGCCCGGGATCGTCATCGAGATGCAGGCCAGGATGAAAGCAGTAACGGTCAGCCAGAACGAGATGTTGTTCATGCGCGGGAAGGCCATGTCCGGCGCACCGATCATCAGCGGCACGAACCAGTTGCCGAAG
>MDTG01149543.1_pt1 | contig 13621 bp, 9 predicted proteins | sample 811421 | NCBI WGS metagenome assembly MDTG01 (sample SAMN05326645, study PRJNA326480) | marine metagenome | isolation source: seawater | place: Pacific Ocean: South East | collected 2011 | reverse complement strand
TTGTCAGACATCGTTACTCACGGTGGTAGTTCTTATGTTGCCAAAAGAGATACTACTAATGAGATACCGAGTGCAGTTGATTCTGCTTGGGACGTATTTTCTTCAGGTCTTCAAGTTGAAGGAACATACAATGCTGGTACTCAATATCAAAAAGATGATATTGTAACTTATGGTGGTACGACTTATAAAGCTCTTAAAGATGTAATAGGAACAGCGCCTTCAGTAGGCGCACCTAATTGGGAGCAATTTGTTGCTGGCTTCGAATTAAAAGATTCTTTTGATAGTGCTACAGCATATGTAAAAAATGACATTGTAAAATTTGGTGGAGATCTGTTTAGAGCAAAAGGTGATATTACCGGTACTCATCCGATGGATACCATTTATTGGGAACCTTTCTTAGACGGATTCTCGTTTGTAGGAAATTACGATGCTGCAAGAAAATACTATCCAGGTGAAGTAGTTCTTGCTGGTGGTCAACTTTATGTTGGCCTGTTAGCTTCTACAGGTTCTACCCCGTCTGCCACTCCATCTGCATGGAGACTTTTAATTGATAGTGTTACTAACGGTGGAACATGGGCAACAGCACAGACTTATATGCCCGGTACATTGTTAAAGTATGGTGGTACAACTTATATTGTAGAACAAGCTCATACTTCAGGAACTTTTGCAACTGATTTAAGTTCAAGTAAGATAGTAGCGTTTGCTGAAGGTGTTCGTAATAGAGGTACTTGGGGAGCGTCTACTCTCTATGTTGTTAACGATATTATTCAATCAGGTACTTCATCATATATTGCGGCAAACACTCATACATCAACATCTAACTTTGCAAATGATGAGTCAGATGGTAAATGGACAGTCTTTGCGGCTGGTGGTTCAGGAGCTCTTCCTACAATTACTGCGGCTGACGTTGGTAAATCAATTACTGTTAAAAATGACGCGTCAGGCTTTGAGTTAGATTATACAGATAACTCACCAAATACTTTTTATGTTTCTCCAGACGGAATCGATAGTGCATCTTCTGGCGTATCAAAGCAAAAACCATTTGCGTCTGTACGTTATACTATGGATCACATTATTGCAAATAAAACCACAGACTCTACTGCGGTAGTTCATATTGCCGAAGGATCTTACGAAGAACAACTTCCTATTACTGTTCCAACAAATGTTACTGTGATGGGTGCTGGTCAACGTAACTGCTTTATTAAACCACAAGCCGGTGATGAACAAAAAACTATGTTCTTATTGAACAACGGCGTTCTTATGAAAGAAGTTGTTTTAGCTGGATTAACTGGATTTGTTCCAGATTCTAATGGACCAGATCATATTGAAACAGCTACTGTCGGTGGTGTGTTCTTACGACTAGATCCAGCTGCGGTAATTACAAAATCTCCTTATATCAAAGAATGTTCTGCATTTTCAACCGGAGGTGTTGGAGCTATCGTTGATGGTGGTTTAAATAGCAATGCAAATAACAACGGATCAATGGTATTCCACACATATACACAAATTCATGACGGTGGTGTTGGTTTCTGGGTACGAAGAAATGGTAAAGCTGAAATCGTATCTTGTTTTACTTACTATTGTGATTTTGGATATGCAACATCAGATGGTGGATTTATCCGAGCCCTAAACGGTAACAACTCTTACGGTCGTTATGGTGCTGTTTCATATGGATTTGATTCTACAGAAACAACAAACAATGGTAGTGTTCGTGGTTACAGCTTAGACTATAAAGATGGAACAAATATTGGTGGTGACTTTAACGGAATCGTCAAATCACCAGATCGTCTAAAACAGGTTTCTTATGTAAATAGAACAAGTCCAATACGAATTGGTACAAAAACTCCTCACGGAATGGAAGACGGACGTCTTGTTAGACTTGATCCAGTGCTTCCTGCTTCTTGGGCAGCTTTTGATGAAACGACAAAATATTATGCAGACGTAATTGATGCTAATAATTTCGATCTCTATACTAACTCAGGATTATCAAATCCAGCAGATGGTACTGGAATCGGTGGAAGATCTGTAACACAAGTTTCAATAACTGACATTACTCGATCAAATCCAATGACAGCTACTGTTGCTTCGCACTCTTTTGATAGCTGGGATCTACTACGAATTCAAAACGTTGGTGGTATGACTCAAGTTAACAACAGGCATTTTAGTGTGTTTGGTAATACCTCTTCAACTATTGACTTAAGAGACGCTGATCATAGTCATATTACGATGGCAAAATTGGGTGGTGATTATACACTAACTGGTTCAATGGCTGGTGTTAATCACTCTGCAGCGGTAGATCCTGCTGTTACAATGTATCGTGGTTCTAAATATTTGTTTGATGTTGATTCATCAGTAAGTGGAGCTCTTTACTTAACAACAAATGATTCTTCAAGTTGGGGTGCATCATCATTTGGTGGTGAATATACAACAGGTGTTAGAAATTCAAGAGCAACAGCTGGTAAGAGAATGGTTATCTTAGTTGATAGCTCAGCTCCATCCGCATTGTATTATGCTAATAGTGGCACGAATAGTATGCACGGTGCGATTACAATTCAAGATCCGCCAAATACAAATGCTACATCATATTCCGTATATACTTCTGGTGGTACATTAAGGCTTATAGACTCTGGAGACGATCTTGACTCAGCACAAATCTTTGCGGTTGGTGCACGTGCCGACGTTATTGATCATCAGCCTGGAGCAAATAAATTAATAATTGATAATATCATTGGAACAGGATTTGTTGGTGGTGATTCTATATCAGATAGCGCTGGAATTGTAACTGCTATTTTAGCTGATAGTGATCCTACTCATGATCAATATGGGTTTACTATGGCTTTTACTGGCTTTACAACATATAAGCCAAAAGCCGGTGGTTCATTACAATTTGTTGGTAACGTAGGTGACTCTGGATACGATTCAATCGGAAGTTATGTGATTCAAACAGTATCTTCTTATGACTCAGCAACAGGTAATGCTATCTTTGTATTCTCACAAGAAAAATTAGAACAGAGGCCAGCTCCAAAAGGACAACAAGTAAAAATCAGGTATAATTATTCACAAGCACGACTTACAGGTCATGACTTCTTGAATATCGGTACTGGTAATAAAACACAAACAAACTATCCTGGAGATCCTAACCAGCAACCAGCACAAGCTAATGAAGTTGTTGAACTAGCTCAGGGACGTGTTTACTACGTATCTACCGACCAATCTGGTAACTTTAGAGTTGGTAATTATTTTAGAATTGATCAGGCTACTGGTCGAGCAACATTGGATGCATCAGCATTTGACCTTTCAGGTCTGACATCATTGAGACTTGGTTCGATTGGTGCTCAGCTAGGTGCTTCTATTAACGAATTCTCAACGGACGGCACATTGTCCGGTAACTCAAATTTTGCCGTACCTACAGAACAGGCGGTTAGAACATTTGTTGAAGCTAAATTAGAAGGAGCATCTTCATTGTCCTTACCCGCAAACGCCAAGTCCGGTGCATTAGCAACAGAGTTATTCATGGGATTTGATATTAAAGACTTAACGCAAAACGATGGTAAAAATCTTAAATAAATAGATATACCACAGAAAAGGAAATTAAAAAATGGCAAGCATTGATACAGTCAGAAATGCTCTTCTTGCTAAGATCAATACGTCTATTACTTCTGCAACACCAGAGCAATTAGCGTATCTTACTAAGGCAGCAAATGGTATCGAACAATCAACTACTTGGTCAACTGACGCGATTGATTTTAACGCAGATAGTTATGGTGGTCACTTTGTAAACACAACTTCGGCTGCAGTAACAGCAACTCTACCTTCAGTAGCTGGTAACGTAGCAGGTGACGGTAAAATTACTTTCGTCGACTTAGCACAAAACTTTGCAACAAATAATTTTACAATATCTCCGGCGAGCGGTGAAAAAATTCTTGGACAAGATAGTGACATCTTAGTTAACACTCAAGGTATTGCTGTACAAATTGTATGGTCTGGTGATACTTATGGATGGCAGTTCGTCGTACAAGGATAAATAGAAGAAAACCTAGGAATACACTATGGCAAAGAATTTAACAACATTTGTTTCAGGTATTGGAAGCTCAAGTGGCGCTAGTTCCGATAGGGTCTGGGATTATGGAAACGAACGAGTTGATGCACGAGCTTGTGGCGGAAGCCCTGAGCAGAATCAGATTGCTTGGTGTGTTCCTCCAGGCGTAAGCACCGCTAGATTTGAATTATGGGGTGCTGGTGGATTGTCCGGAGGATCTTCTTCTTGTTGTGGAATTGCTGCTCCATCAAGTGCTGGAGCATATGCATATAAGACAGTTTCTGTAACACCAGGAGATTGTTATTTGGTATATGCAGGAATCTCATATTGCGCCGGAGAATGTAGAGACGGTACAGCTAAGCATATAGCTGAATTTGGTGGTACTGGATGCCCGCAATTATTTCATACCTATGTTCTTGGTACAGGATTAACTAATTTTTGTGCAGAAAAAGGTAATAATTCTTGTTACATAACATGTGGCGACTATGATGCAACGGTAACTGGAGTAGATAGCGATACCACATTCTTATGGAATGATTCTGAAAATGCTCCACAAGCTTGTTACTATGGAGCAGACGGCGGACATAGAGGTTGGAATGGATATACTTTTGCATCGCCTGAAGGCAATCCAGCTGTGGCAGGTGGCGGCAATTATTGCACATGGAAATTTGCAGTACCATATCCGGCTGGATTAATCACTAAAAGACCTGGTAGATGGACCGATCAGATGTGTTGCAATCAATCAAACTGCGTACAAGGTGGGTTTGCAAGAACTTTTGGTTATAACGGTGGTTGTAAAGGCGCTTTTATGGCGGGAGCCGGATCTGCTCCGGTTATCACTTGCGGAGGTTCCAATCGTTGCGGAGTCAATAACGTGCCTGGTAGAGTTAAGATTACGTATTCATAGACGGGATTAGGAAAAAAAAATGGCAAAAAATTTAAGTTCTTTTAGTCCTGGTATGGGTGAAACTACCGAAATGTTAGATTATTGCGAATATATCTTTCGTGCCGGTGGCGCGCCTGGGGATAATAGATCCGGCGATTATGGGCTCACATGTGGGGTCTATTGTTATCAGACTGATCACAATTATGCAGGTGAGGTTTTAGTAAGAATGTTTGGTAGTGGTGGTGGTACCGGGGGCGCATGCTGTTGTATGTCTGGATCTCCGGCTGGCAGCGGACCTTATGCAATTTTTAATTCAAGCCCCAAATCCGGAGAAATGTTATGTTGGCACGTCAGTCAGGGAGGTTGTTGTGTACCTTCAAATACAGGAAACCCTTCTGAATGTTATCAGTGGATAAAAGATGATCAAAAAGACGCTAGCGGAAGAATTCATCTTCCGGCCGGATATTGCTCATGCACAGTATGTAATGGTCCAGCATGCGAGAGAAATTGGGAAGTTTGTTATCAAGCTAATCTAGCAGCAACTGAGTACGAGTGCACTGGAGGTAAACATGTCGATGGAGATTGGCCAAGGTATCATTGTAAGCAATGTTTTACGAATGATGGCGGTACTAATGTTTGGTTAGATTCAGAATCGACCTTATTTCCAAGTCGTATGGGATTTACCGCAACTGGAAAATGTAATAATTCAGGTGGGTCAGCTGTATGTAAAGTTTTTCAATTTTCTAATATGCCAGCATATGCAGCCGGTAAAAGAGAATATTACCTATCAATGTCAAACTCCGGAGAAAACTGTTATGGCGGTTGGCTTACTGCATGCCAATCATGTTTTTGGTGGGGAAGCCCGAATAGAGAAGGCGGAAGCCAGAAATTCGCTTCTTTGTGCAGTTCCGGAGCTCCAGGAATAGCCCCTACAGCAAATGGCGGTAACTGCTATTGTGGCGGAAATGGACAAGCTGGTACTGCGATATCCATTTATTACAGATTAAATTCAGCTCCTACAGGATAAATCATGGCAAAAATATTATCAGAAGTTTTACCGATTAAACCCGGACAAGGTACAGGTCGCGATTACAATAGATTTAGAGATCGGTATCTTTATACTTTTCAAATGCATTTTACTGCAGATCACGTTGGCAACTGGACTTCATATGTAGGATCAAGTGTAAATAATGCAAAATTAAATGCCGCTAGAAATATATGGACTGTACCAACTGGAGTATCAGTAGCTAAATTTGAATTATGGGGTGCTGGAGGCGGAGGAGCTGGAGCTTCTTGTTGTCAACAAGGACCGTCAGGCGGATCCGGAGCATATGCATATAAAGAAATATCTGTAACACCAGGTGATAGATATGTAATATGCTTAGGGGATTATAGCGAATTTTGTTGTACGAATAGATGCACTACAGGAAATATAAGCCAAGGATGTCTTGTTAAACAAACTGGATACAAAGGGCCGACTGCTTCTGTTACTGGTACTAATTTAAGTAATTTTTGTGCTGAAGGTGGCAATCCAGGAGTTACAGCTTTTTGTCCAGCTTATCATATGCACGACCGGTCACCATCAACTGAGGGACGTACATGTTGCTGCTATTGTTGGACAGTGTGTGACTTATATCTAGGTGGTCCAACCGGGCAATATAGAGCACTAGATAGCGCCAATGATATAATGCGTTGCGCATGTTATTACGGAGCTGACGGAGGAGTTAAGGGTTCTAGGGGTTATATGAAAACAAGCTGTTGCGACATAGGTGCGGGATCTAATGCTTGCGGTATTAAATATGGCATTCCATATCCTGGTGGATTGTGGGAAAAATCCGATAGAGGATATAGAGGCGGAGTTATTGAAGTTGCTGCACAATTCTGTTGTTACTGTTGCTCTCCAGCTGGCATGCAGCAATGCTTAGCTGTTAGCGCGTTGAATCACTATTCAAATGCAGGTGCTTCCGATACCACGTTGCGAGGTATGGGTGGAGCTTCAGCGCATGCCGTTGATGGAACAGGTTGTTGCGGCATGAGAGGCGGACCTTCTGCTGTTTGGATAAGTTATTGTTAGGAAATAAAACATGGCAAAAAATTTAGCAACCTTTCACAAAGGTATCTTACCTGCAGGGGCCTCAAAAGGACCTAGCGAAATTGTATGTAGGGTAAACGTATACGAGTTTGTTGGAAGCGGAGGTATAGGTAAATTTGTTCAAGGGCCCGGGTCATGGGCTTGTGACTATTGTAAAACGTGCGGAATCTTTTGTGTTCCGAATGTAGCCCTCTCAGCTAATAATGGTGGAGAAGCCATAGTGAAAGGCGAACCAAATAAAGCAAAATTTGAGATATGGGGTGCCGGAGGTTTTGTCGGAGGGCTGGCAAATTGTGGGATAATGCCTCCTAGCGGATCCGCTGCATACGCATATAAAACAATAGATGTTACTGCTGGGTCCTGTTATTTGTATAAAGTAGGATATTCATGGTGTTGCCGTCCGCCAAATGGTGGTAGCAATAGTACTAGAAACGAGCCATGTGGTTGGAATTCCGGTGCTACTCAGTATAAAACCTATATTACTGGTACTAATTTAAGTAATTTTTGTGCTGAAGGCGGATGGGGGTCGCACGCTAATTGTTGTAATTTTAATTCTACGTATTTTGATAGTGACGAACGTAGATACTATACAAGTGACAAGGGCACTACATGTGGATGTTCTTTACCTACATATTATGGGGCTGATGGCGGAGCAAATGGTATGCAGGGATATTTAACTAAAAAGCGCTGCGCCGATGCTACTAAAACAAGTTCATATTTGCAACATATTCCCTATCCCGGAGGAACTATCGATAAGTGCGGAGGTCATCTTGTTTATGATATGGCCAGAAACATGCACGCTGGAAATGTTTGTTGTACCGCTGATGAACAAAGGTGTCAGCTTAATGCTGCATATGGTTTAGGAGCTAGTTCTATGCAAAACGCTTACAACTTCGGTCAAGGCGGGCCAGGATATCACGTATGTGGTGGTCCGAGTGTGTGCGGCGGACCAAACTATTCTGGCAGGATAAAAATAAGTTACTGGAGAGAATAATAATGGCTAAAAATTTAAACACCTATATGCCTGGAATACAGTCGCCGGAGTTATTGCTTCACGGGTACGAATTATTTACCACATATTCATCCGACGGTGGGGACATACATCTTACTAGTCCGAATAGAAATGAGGAATATGGAAGAAGTCGTACTCGCTTACATTTAAAATGTAGTATGTGTGATATTAGAGTTTCCATAGTAGGTGGTGGTGAAGGTGGAGCCGGCTTTTGTTGTTGCATGCAAGGATCGCCTGGATTTAATGGTGCGGTACAGAAGTATTCGGTTTGCTGTCATACAGGCAGTGGCGGAACGCAAAATATTGCCGGGGTCGATAGGTGTAATGAATACATCGTAATGTGTATTGGTGCTGGAGGCTGCGTGTGTAGTACTTGTACCGGGCAAGAATCTTGTATGTCAACAATGCATCATTGCAATCGCGATGGCGCATCGTATATGTGTATTTGCTCTGGTGCACCAGCTAACGGTTCTATTAACAACTGTCAGTGGGGATACAATAACTCCTCAGATATCGCAGCTCGGGCACTTGGCGGTTGTTGGAATACCATATGTTGTTATGGAGCAAATTGTCAGGATCCAAAGGGGGCATGTAGAAGTGCCGAAACTGGTACAAAAACTATCACTGATGTTGGTTGGGATTGTAATTATTGTTTCGGTTGTAGCCATAGCGGGCATAATATGTATAAAGCCCAATGTTGTTCCGATGGCAGGTGTGGTGTTCATCAAATGAGTAGTGGACCAAATCTAACTTCTCCGTTTCAAATGGGTGAGCATACTTATCGAATGGGTAATGCTTGTCAACAAGAACATAGTGGCCTTTGGGGTGGGTATTGTGACATGAAGATGGATTTTGGCGAGAATGGTGATGATGTTGCACATTTTAGAATGAGAGGAAGAAGTACCTCAACTGGATCAGGCTGCGCTGGCGGATGTAAATGCGGATCTCCTGGAACGCCAGGTATAGCATTTGCTAGATGGAAAGATCCCGATATGATTTTAAACGGACATGGATAAATAAAATGGCAAAAAACTTAAATTCATTTTTCTCTTGGACCGGTGCAGCTGGCACAACGTACGGCAGAGAACTAGAGGCTCAGTCTTTATTTTTCAGTCTGGCCGGCGCGTCGTCTAGCCAACATTCCCGAGGATATTGTTATTGTCAAGGAGGCTGCGAATACAACCCTACAGGATTTGACTCGGATATTCCTAGATATAAATGGCAAGTGCCAGATGGCATTACTTCTGCAACATTTCAATTATGGGGTGAAGGTGGATCTGGAGCTGGTGCATCTTGTTGTGGCCAAGGTGTTTCGGGTGGATCTGGGGCTTTTGCTCAAAAAACTGTTAAAGTAACTGCTGGTGATGTATACACTTTATGTTTAGATGCTATGTTACCGCCACCAGGTTGTGCAGGAGTAAACTTTGAACAATACCGTAATTGTGAGAAACCTGTGTGTAATGAAAACTCCGCTACTGCTTTAAATTTCGGACGTAGAGGTCTTAAAGCTTACGTGCTAGGTACCGGACTAACTAATTTCTGTGCTGAAGGCGGTAATCCTGGAGTTACAAGAGGATATGGTTGGGTGTCAACATGTAATGGGACATCTAGCAAATATTCCGGTGGACCAATACAATTTAAATGCTATGAAAACCTTTATGTATGTGATATAATAGGAAGAAGCACAGAAGACAGTGCTAACGATTTTTATCACAGAGCATGTTATTATGGAGCAGATGATGGAGGTCGAGGAAATCAATCATACGTCCAGGCAAATTGCTGTAATTCATGTGACGCGTCATCTAGTTGGTGTGCTGTGCAACATATGATCGCATTTACAGGTAATCAGCCGGACTTTGCACATGGTTGGACTGGTACTGCAGAAGGCGGATGGAGTGTTCAAAGAATGTGCTCTGCATATATGGGTCCTTTTGGTTGGGCTGGTAATAAAGGAATAAATAATCACACTCCGTATATGGCTGCGACCGGAACTCATTTAGCTACACCATTGAAATGGGGTGCCGGGGGTATGTCTCCAACTGTTGAAGGCGGCAATGTGTGCTGCGGTGGCACAGGTGGACCAAATGCAATTAGAGTTATTTTCAGTTAAAGAAAGATAAAAAATGGTTAATATTATAAAAACATTTACTTATAAGATTCCTGACGACTATGTGGAACAAACAAGTGTAAATGACTCTTCGGCTTCATTTACATATAGAGGTCCACAGTTTTTAGAACTTCATGTTAGTAAGGACGGAAAGGTTACCTCAGCACTTGAAGCTAGCGCAGAGGCTAATGCTATGCAAGGAGACAATGCAGAAATCATTATTTCAGCACATGATCATCCTTTAGAAGCCGCAGTCATGTGGGGTTCTCTTGCTATGGATTCCTCTGATCAAGATTCTGCAGCGTTTCCGCATAAGACGATTAATCTTCCGGATGGTGGAGATGATCACGTATTTAAATATCCATGGCCGCCTCTTCCGTGGAAAGCTTATGATGCAGCTAGTCTAACTTGGAACAGCTCTACTAAATCATTTGGCGCTATGGGTTGGCATAAACCGTGGACAAACTGGGGAACTATAGGATCTCAAGCAAATAATATTATGCTCAGAGCTGATGAAGCCATTGCTGAAGTAGATGCAAAAGAATCTCCTAGTGATTCTGATACAGCATATAAAGCTGCATGGGTTACATATAAAACTGAAGCAGAGAATAAACTTACAGTTTATCAGGCGGCAGGTCTTCAACCACATCAAGTTTCTTGGACACATTCTCCTGACTGGAAAGTAGCTGAAGATCCAGCAGATTCAGCAGATTCGGCATAATAGAGCCCTTCGGGGCTCTTTAAAAACTGTATATATAATCGTATAACATTAATTTATTATTATCTTGTGAGGTGCTAAATGACAAGATCAACTGCGTTCTTCGTGAACGGCGGAGCAGGCCGTCATCTCTGCTCAATTCCAGCTTTCGAAAAATATGAAAAAGAAAATCCCGACGATGATTTTATTATCGTTTGTGAAGGTGGTATGGACATGTATAAAGGACATCCTACTTTACATAGTCGTGCTTATGATAATTGGCATAAAGGATTATTTGAAGAAAAAATTAAAAACCGGGATTGCGTATCTACTGAACCGTATCGTATTTGGGAATATTATAATCAAAAAGCTAGTTTAGCTCAAGCCTTTGATATTCAAGTTAATAACAAAGGCGTAAGGGACATAGATATTCCTAATTTCTATCTTTCTACTGATGAAACTGTTACTGGTATGGATGTAGTTCATGAAGTAAAAGAAAAAACTGGTAAAAACAAAACTATAGTTTTTCAACCTTTTGGAAGAAGTACTCAGCCTATAGGACCTTCTGGTAAACACTTAGTAGACATGGGAGGAAGATCTTTTTCTCAAATGGATGCTATTAAAATTGTAAAAAAATTACAAAGGAAATATTCAGTTATTGTAATGGCAGAATTTCCTATTAATTGGGAAGAAGGCGGATGTACAGAAAAAGTTGCTCAACCTGAAGGAATGCCTTTGCGTAATTGGGTTGGAGTTATTAATGCTGCAGACGGATTTCTTGGATGCGATTCTGTAGGACAACACTTTGCTTACATGTTAAAAATTCCTTCGGTAGCCGTAGTCGGCTCTACCTTTCCAGAAAATGTCAGTTATGATGATACTGATCATTTTCAAGTTTTAGATTTAGGAGCTGGAAGACGTAGATATGATCCTATTAGATTAACTTTTGATGAAGAGATTCAAAGAAGCCATGACGGCATTATGACTATGGCTGATAAAGCTTTAGACGAAATAGTAAAAGAATTAGAAATTATTATGAATAAAGGTGCTAAAAATGGAAAATGATATTTGGATTGCAGGTATTTCTAGGGGACATAATGCAGGTGTTTGTTTATTAAAAAATGGAGAAATAGTATTTTCTATAGAAGAGGAAAGGCTATCTAGAAGAAAGTATGATGGTGGTCCTCTTGCTGCTATTGTAAAAATATTAGATTATACTGATAAACTAGATTATTTAGTAATTGCTCACACTCAATCGCTAGAATCTACTGCAGGACTAATTGATTTCTCTGCAGACGATATGTATACTGGCCTTTGTAGAAAATTAGGACTAATTGATGGGAATATACATACAAACAAACATCCTCAAGTAATCGATTTATCCATCATGCACCATAAGTTGCATGCAGCTGCGGCTTTTTATAGATCTCCTTTTGATAAAGCGGTTGCTGTTATTGCTGACGGGGCTGGATCAATTATTCCAATGGGAGATCCCTCTAACCCAAATAATATGGTAGGACTTTGGGAATACGAAAGTATTATAGATTGCTCATATCCTTCTAACTTTAAAACTCTATATAAACACCTAGGTTGCAGAGATCCAATAACTGGTGGTTTCGGAATAAAATTACCAGGAGAAATATTTGGAGAAGATGGTGAGTACGAAGCTGTAATTACTGACCGAGGTGGAATAACAAAAGCATATGAAGCTACAACTACATTTTGTGGTTGGGCCCCAATTGAAGCTGGAAAAACTATGGGCTTATTTCCATACGGAAATGTTAATTCGAATATTCCAGAATTATATGATCAAGATGCACCAGCTCCTGGAATTTTTAATCGTAATTTGTTTATTCCTAATACTCCTAATGGCGCTTTTGTTAATGATGGTCTATATCCTCAACTTCAGGCGAGTCAGGATGAATGGACTGCAGCAGATGGAGACTTAACTAAACTTCAGATTAGACGTGATATGGCATATGCTATACAAAAACAGTCATCTCAAGAAATGATTAAACTAATACGTAAAGCCGTAGAAATGACAGGAGAAAAAAATGTTGTTCTTTCTGGTGGATATGGCTTAAATTGTGTTGCTAATTACGAGTATCTTGATGAGTTAAAGGACGAAGGTATTAACTTATACGTTGAACCTATTTCTAATGATGCTGGAACATCTATCGGAGCAGCTCTCATGTACTGGCATGGTCGCACTGAAGACGATACAAACAGAGACTTAAATACTTTATATTTAGGTTTTGATTGGAAATATACTCTAGATGATATTAAGACAGCTATTGATAAAGTAGATTCTAATATTGCTATGGCAGATGCCACAGATAAAGATATTGTGGACCTTATGACAGATAAAAATATCGTTACTATATTTCAAGGACGATCTGAAAATGGACCTAGAGCTCTAGGCAATAGATCTATATTATTTGATCCGACATTTGAGGACGGTAAAGATTATGTAAATGAGATTAAGAAGCGTGAATATTTTAGACCATTTGCAGGATCAATATTAGCTGAAGATGTACATGATTGGTTTGATTTGCGAGGCATGAATGAAACGCCGCATATGATGTATGCGGTAAATTGTAAACCTGGGATCGAAGAAAAAATACCGTCTATTATTCACATAGATGGTACATGTAGAATTCAAACTGTAACAGAAGAACAAAACCCCTTATATCACAGATTAATTAAGGAGTTTAAAGAAAAAACTGGTGTTCCAATTGTATTTAATACTAGTTTTAACTTGGGCGGAGACCCACTCGTAGAAACCATT
>MDTG01148213.1_pt1 | contig 13622 bp, 13 predicted proteins | sample 811421 | NCBI WGS metagenome assembly MDTG01 (sample SAMN05326645, study PRJNA326480) | marine metagenome | isolation source: seawater | place: Pacific Ocean: South East | collected 2011 | reverse complement strand
CCACGACAAAAAAGATGATCATGATGACCACAATGATCACGACCATGACAAAAAAGATGATCATGATGACCACGATGATCACGACCACGACAAAAAAGATGATCATGATGACCACAATGATCACGACCATGACAAAAAAGATGATCATGATGACCACGATGATCATGCAGGGCATGATCACGGAAAACATGATCCTCACGCTTGGCTATCAACCGAAAATGCTAAAACGTGGTTGAACGTTATTGCATCGCGCTTGTCAGCGGCAGATCCCGAAAATGCGGGAGCTTACTTTGCAAATGCGGCAGCAGGGCGAACAGAGATTGACAATTTAATCGGTGAGATAAATGCCACTCTTGACCCTGTTAGAGGCAAGAGCTTTATGGTCTTTCACGATGCTTATCAGTACTTTGAGATAAGCTTTAACTTCTCTGCTTCCGGGGCAATTTCTTTGGCCGATGCCACAGATCCCAGTCCAGCGCGAATTGCTAAAATTCAAGGTCGTGTTAAAAATGAGGGAATAGATTGTGTTTTGGCAGAACCACAATTCAATCCTGGTTTGGTCGAAACTGTTTTGACCGGTACGAAAGCAAACACAGGCATCATCGACCCGCTTGGTGTTGGTCTTGAACCAGGTCCCAAACTCTACGCAGACCTCATGCGGAAAATGGCCAAAACGTTTGCTGATTGCATGTGAATCACATCTAATAAATCCGGCCGGCCAAACTTACGGACCGGCCGTTTATAATTAATCGAAAAATGCAGATTGGATAACCTGGAACAAACTCTTTAATTTAAATCGGTTAAAAAAAGAACGAGTAATGAAAAGAAACTTAGGTGAAACTAAATTGCGCAAACGCCACCGGTCATCTTATCCAATGCAAGAATTCGACCGTATGCCAAAGACATTGCGGGACTGGATGAACAATGCTGTATTGCCATGGCGAGCCATTTCTGTGTACCGAGCCTACCAAAAAGCGTTGATTAAATCTGGAGATCCAGACTACGCTTTGCATCATTTGAATCTTTTGCAGAAAAAGCGCCTTTCTGAGGAGACCACAATATGACCATTAGCATTCTGAGCGCAAATCAAAAATTGTTCCGGATTTTTGATCTCGAATTACAAGAGGTAATATCAAATCCTTCCAACCATGGATAAAGTGTAGGCAGTGGACGCAATCGGCAAGAATGTCAAAGATGTAAAAAGATAAGACCCTATGAAATCCATATCTTAGAAAAAGACCTTGAAAAAGGTTTATCACAGATAGCAAACATAAAGAGAAAATAATTATTAACTTCTTATTTTATAGCCTGTCCTAAAAATCAGCGCAATTAAACTTACATTGAAGAAACTAAACGCAAGTACTGCCAGAAAACTAACTTGTACGGCTACATCCGCGGTTTCGTAAAAAGACCAACGAAAGCCCGATACCAAATAGAAGATAGGATTAAATAAGGAAATCTTTTGCCATATTTCCGGAAGCATCGAAATGGAGTAGAAACTACCTCCTAAAAATACAAGAGGGGTAATAATAAGAGATGAGACCAGACTCAATTGTTCAAAGTTTTTAGCCCATATTCCAATTATAAATCCAAATAGGCTAAAAGAAATACAAGTCATCAAAAGGAATAAAAACATCCATATTGGATGCGCAATTTTTACATCTACGAATAATGTGGACGTAAGTAAGATTATCAAGCCAATACTGAATGACTTCGTTGTGGCCGCACCCACGTAGCCTAAAACTATCTCAAAATATGAAACCGGAGCCGTAAGCGGTTCATAGATCGTTCCAATAAATTTTGGGAAATAAATACCAAAAGCAGCATTGCTTGTGCTCTGCACTAAAACCGTCAGCATGATTAGACCGGGCACAATAAACGAACCATAATCTACGTTATCAATTGACTCCATCCTGCTCCCAATAGCGGATCCAAAAACTACAAAATATAAAGAAGTTGATATAATTGGTGCAATTACTGACTGAAGTAAAGTTCGAAAAGTTCTACTCATTTCGAATAGATAAATGGCGCGAATTGAGTAAAAATTCATTTTCTTCTTTCTTCGATAATAGACATAAAAATTTCTTCTAAGGTTTTTTCTTTGGTCGTAATATCTATAACTTGTAGGCCTGTTTGCTGAAATTCTTTAAAAAATAACTTAATCTCTTTTTCTGGAGATATTGCATCACAAGTGAACACCAATCTCATCTTGTCTTCAGTCAAATTAGTATTGTACTTTTGCAAATTAGCAGGGATTTCCATGCACAGATCGCTTAGATCAATAAAGATTTTTTTATCCCCCATTTCCTTGATTAACCGATCTTTCTCCTCAATTACTGATATTTCACCATCATTTATTATCGCTATTCTATCAGCTAGCGCTTCTGCCTCTTCAATATAGTGAGTTGTTAATACGACCGTGGCACCCGCATCTCTCAGTCCTTTGATCACGCCCCACATGTCTTTACGTAGCTCTACGTCAACACCTGCACTTGGCTCGTCCAAAAATATGATAGTTGGTTCATGCGCTAGCGCTTTAGCGATTAAAACCCTGCGTTTCATACCTCCTGAAAGAGCTCTTAATGAACTTTCACGCTTATCCCAAAGCGATAACAATCTTAAAGTTCTTTCAACCAAAGCATTGTCCCGTGGCAGGCCAAAAAGGCCACGAGAAAAATTTACAGTATCAAGTACGGTTTCATAGCGCTCTAACGCTATTTCTTGTGGGACCAAGCCCACTAAGCGTCTAGCAGCTTTATAATCTCTACGGGTGTCATAGCCCCCAATGAAAACTTGACCTGATGATGCATAAGTTAATCCACATGCAATAGAAATTAATGTAGTTTTGCCCGCTCCGTTGGGGCCTAATAGTGCAAGTATTTCACCCGAAGCGACATCTATGGATACGTTTTTTAATGCTACAACCCCACTGGAAAACGTTTTATTTAATTTACTGATTGAAATTACAGGGTCCAATTCAAATCCTCGATTTTTGTACTACGTAATTTATAGTTTTGGGACTTTCAATTGTGTTTTAAATGAAGCAAGGAAAGTCTGTTTGCAAACAAGCCATTTTATTTCCTAGTGCTGCTTACAAATACAGATTAGCGTCCATGCTAGTAATTTCAATTTATACCGTCATGGTAAGAAGTGTCGGAAGGTGTTACTCCTTACTCAAATTTTCATTCCCATTTTTTAGTTCGTATTTATTTGACCGCTTCTTGTTTGTAAGTTTCTTGTTTGTAAGTCTCGGAACTACGTAAACAAGCGGTTATCCAAAATGGTTTTCGCGTTGGTTATGGTATTTTTAATTGAATTTCGGCATTTATTTTGAAAAACTATTTATATTTAATACGTTGCAAAAGTCACATCTACACAACCTACCGCAGTTTATGTTTAACTTAACGATGTAAAGGCTCATGAGTCGCAATCCAATTTTAATCTTTCTGTGATTTTATTAGGTGAGAAAAGATATGCGTAAAGCAACAATAATGGCTTTGGATGTCGTTGGCTTTTCCAAAATGATGGGAGAAAATCCTGAAACCACTGTGGAAACTCTTTCCTCCAGACGTAAGATTGTGCACGCACTTATAAATAATCACAACGGAAAGGTTTTTAACGAAGCAGGTGACAGCATCGTATCTGAGTTCGCATCCAGTGAACCCGCTGCTCTTTGTGCGATTGAAATTCAAACAGATATGGCTCGTCTCAATATGGGATCGGCAGCAAATAGGAAAATGTTGTTCAGAATTGGGATACATCATGGCGATGTGATGGATTCTGACGGAAATGTTTTTGGAGATACCGTGAACATTGCGGCAAGACTCGAGGCTGCTTCTTCACCGGAAGGCGTGTACATAAGTAAAAATGCTAAGGACAACTTAACCGCCAAAACTGAAAAAAAATTCGAATACGTCGGACCAATATCTTTGAAGAATATCTCTGAACAAACAGAGGTTTTCGTTTGGTCATCGGGTCATCAAACAGGTCGGTACGGGTTTTCTAATACAGAAAAAATATCTGAGGCTGAGGTTGTACCAGGTTCTTTAGCTATTCTAGAATTAAAAAACCTTAGCTCAGACGAAGAGCAGCAGTATTTCTGCGAGGGCGTTTCAGAGGGATTAATAAACACATTATCAAGATACAAATCACTTAGGGTCACATCCAGCAATGCCAGTTTTTCTTTTAGCGTTGGCAAGCATTCACCGAAAGAAATAGGGACTGCATTATCGGTCAGGTATGTTCTATCTGGAAGCGTTAGAAGCACCACTTCAAGGATCAGAATTAATATTAAATTAGATAATACAGAAACCAATCATACAATTTGGTCAGAAAAGTTCGAATCTTCAAAAGATGACCTATGGGATCTTGAGGAAAACCTGGCTTCATCTGTTGCGTATCAAATAGTGGGTCAAGTAGAAGCAGACGAAATAAGGTCTTCCGCGAATAAGCCACCGGAGGATGCAAGAGCTTATGATCTCGTTTTGAAGGGCCTTAAGCACCACAGAAATTCTATTACTTCATATGATGATGCCAAAAAGGCTTACACTCTTTTTTCCAGAGCTCTTGAATTAGAACCCAATTATCCGAGAGCTATGGCATGGAAAGTGTGTTCCATGGCAAATTATCAAAACTGGGAACCCAGCGCTTTCCCAGATTCTTGGATTGATGATGCAGACTTATTGATTGAAAGGGCCTTAGAAATTGATCCCGATGACGCTGAAGCGAACAGAATAATGGGCTCCATTCAGCGAGCCAAAGGCAATTTTGATTTATCAATCAGACACCATAAGCACGCAGCAGAGCTATGCCCATCCGACCTGTACATTTCATCTAAACTTTGTGAAGTCTTTATGTACGATGGTCGTTTAAAAGAAACCGAAGAGGAGTTGATAAGAGCTAAAGAAATAAATCCAACGGGGTCTGATCTACTACTCCAAGTTGAAGGTACATTAAAGTTTTGGCAAGAGGACTATACCACTAGTAGAATTTTACTCAACGAAATACGCATTCCTAGTCCTATGACTTCATTTTTTATAGCTGCAGCTGAGTTTTACATTGGAGAAAAAGAAGCAGCGAAGACAAGGATGGCTAAGATTGAAAGCGATTATGGAATACCAGTTCAACGCTTATTTGATGGTGAGAGCTATAGGCTGGAAGATATGAAAGCTAAAATTGCGCCAATGTTTCCAACAAAACAGGTTGCATGATGTCTGAGAAGACACCATAAAAAATTATACCTGATTTTTTAATTCTAATTTCCTAAAATTTATATTACCCCTCGAACTAATGGACCCATGGCCTACCGTTCGGTAAATTCTAAAGGGCGCTTAACATGTCTAGACCGATTAATGAAAATTATGCCATACACAATGTGCAATAACCCCATCTAATTCTCATAAGATATTTAATTAAACGCGCAAAAAGTGAGATTTGAGTAGCTTTTCTTACCCTTTATACTTCGGAAATACATACTTTCCAATTGGCCTCTGATAGTTAAAGTTCTTTAACTGAGAAGAATGGTCATCCAAAGATAATATCCCTTACCAGTTTCTTTTATAACATATGCTGTAGCTGCTTTTTTTCGATACTGAAATTGCACTAACCAATTGGTTTGACTTTTAGATCAAACTCTTCGATGCTTTTTATTGGAAATGCCTTTGCTTCGGTTTGAGGAGGTTGTGTATGAAACACAGATTTTGGTCGGAGTATAGCGAACGGGAGTTTGCACTGCTTAATCGAGAAAACTTAGTGGCTATACTACCCGTAGGAGCCATTGAGCAACACGGACCTCATCTACCCTTCTGCGTTGATCAAGCCATACTTGATGGTTTGATTGCGGCGACAATTGATGAATTACCAGATGATCTTCCGGCTTTGTTCTTGCCAACTCTGCCTATTGGAAAGTCAAACGAACATTCGCCCTGGCCTGGAACACTAAGCTTTTCGGCTCAAACTCTTATAGCGATGTGGATGGAGCTCGGTGACTGTGTTGCTGCATCCGGGGTACGCCGTTTTGTCATTTTGAATTCCCACGGAGGACAAATTGCACCGATGGATATCGTTGCTCGTGATCTGCGGGTTCGGCACAATATGCTTACCGTAGCATCTAGCTGGTTTGCACTTGGCATGCCACCAGATCTGTTTTCCGCAAAGGAACATGCTTTTGGCATTCACGCGGGCGAGATGGAGACCAGCGTAATGCTAAAATTACATCCAGAACTGGTACAGATGGAGTACGCGAAAGATTTCGAGAACAAATTGCGTAGTATTATGTCCAATAATGATTTTATCGGTCTGAACCCTTCTGGGAAAATTGGTTGGCAAGCACAGGATTTAAACCCGGCTGGAGCGTGCGGGAATGCAGCAATTGCAAATTCCGATAAAGGCGCAAAAGTAATTGCACATGCTGCAAAAAAAATTGCAACTTTGCTTAGAGAAGTGTCACGTCTGCCGCTTTCCTTTCTGGAATCAACACCCTTATCAGGTCCAAGCAAGTGAGCCGTAAATCCTTGATAAAAATGGACCGGGTATCTAAGCGTTTTGACAATGGCTTTTTAGCGTTGAGCGAAATGAGCCTCACACTGGAAGTGGGCGAGTTCGTCAGTTTTCTAGGACCCTCTGGCTGTGGGAAATCAACCGCTCTTAAAATAATTGCCGGTCTTCTTCCACAAACATCCGGAACTGTAGAGATTGCACCATCTGCAGCAATTAGTGAGCATGATCTGGGATTTGTTTTCCAAGAACCAACTCTGATGCCTTGGGCGAATGTTTTCGACAATGTTTTTCTACCTCTGAGGCTCGCCGGACTGCCCCGTAAAAAAGCATCAGAACGAGTTATGCATATTCTAAGTGAAGTCGGTCTGTCAGCCTTTACGAAAGCTTTTCCGAGAGAACTTTCAGGCGGAATGAAAATGAGGGTTTCGATTGCCAGAGCCCTAGTCACCCAGCCTCGGATTTTGTTGATGGACGAACCTTTTGCTGCCCTTGATGAGATAACCCGCTCAAAATTGAATAATGATGTTTTACGCGTTTGTAACGAGCATAAACTTACCGTTATTTTTGTGACCCATTCTGTCTTTGAGGCTGTTTTCCTATCCAACCGAGTGTTCATAATGGCATCGCGCCCAGGTCGCTTGGTCAATCAATTGGCAATTGATGCCACTTGGCCAAGAACGGAAGATTGGAAAACGAGCAAATACTTTGCCATGGAAGCAAGGCGTGTATCGGAGGCATTGAAAGGAACAATTGATGACAGTGATCTCTAACCAAAAAGATTTGGGTGCTGAAGGACCAAACAAAATCGTGTCAGATAACTTGGAGCATCTGAAGCGCGAGCGTAAAGAGCGTCTTCTGACATGGTTGATGCCCATTTGTTTACTAACGTTGGCTGTAGGTGCTTGGGAGTGGGCAGTTTGGTACTATGACATTCCCAAATACCTTATTCCCGCTCCCAGCATTATTGCAGAAACCCTTATCAAAGATGGTCCATCCCTGCTGACCTCAGCCTGGTTTACTGTGAAATTGACATTTCTTTCATTAGGTCTTGCAATCGTTGGTGGCGTGGTTTTGGGGGCTTTGTTTGCTTTGTCCCGGCCTATAGAGCTTAGCCTTTTCCCATTTGCAGTTATATTACAGGTAACTCCGGTTGTTGCCATTGCTCCGCTCATTTTAATTTATGTGGATAGTACCTTTGCGGCGCTTTTGATATGCGCATGGATCGTTGCTTTCTTTCCCATACTCTCAAATACCGTTGTTGGTCTACGGTCTGCCGATCACAATTTAAAAGACCTGTTTACTATGTATCGCGCAACGCCTTGGCAGCGTCTGGTATTTTTGCTCGCCCCGTCTGCGCTACCTTATTTTATGGCAGCCTTAAAAATTGCTGGAGGGCTATCCCTCATAGGAGCCGTGGTCGCGGAATTTGTAGCTGGGACAGCTGGTCAAAACACGGGCCTTGCAAGCCGTATAATTGAAAGTAGCTTTCGCAGTGAAATTCCAAGAATGTTCGCAGCCCTTGTGCTTGTGTCGCTCTTAGGAATACTCATTTTTCTCATAACAAATTGGGCATCTCGCAAGGTATTAGGTCATTGGCATGAAAGTGAGGTCCGCCGTGAATTATGAATTCAAAAATGTGTGTTTAAATAAAAAAACGGTTGATATTACGGTTTGCGATGGTGTCATTTCATCCATTTTAAAGGTAGATGGAACTGCTTCGCAGGTCATCATTCCTTTACCTATAGATCCACATGTGCATCTGGACAAAACATTTACCGCGAGCCGATGCTCTGCCATGCAAACTGGTTTGTTTGGAGCTATTGAAGCGATGCGCTGTGATTTACCCAACTGGTCAGAAACCGATCTAAGAGCAAGAATGGGAAAGGCGCTTCAGGAAGCTTTCAAAAATGGCTTTACGGCCTTACGAAGTCATGTGGATTGGTGGAATCCCGACCCTGGCTTGGCTTGGTCGGTTCTTGGTGAATTAGCACAGGAATGGAGTGAAAAAATTTTTATTCAACGTGCATCGCTAACCTCCGTTGACATGCTAAGTGACATTGAATTTTCAAAAAGACTCGCAAAACATGTCGCAAAGGATGGTGAAGTTTTAGGCTGCTTCATCTACCGGCATGCCCATCAGTCAGAGGGTATAAAAAACGCCTTTGATCTTGCAGAAAAATACAATTTATTACTTGATTTTCATGTTGATGAGGGCCTTGATCCTAATGCTGATGCATTTGATCTAATAGTTGAAAAAACAGCCGAAAAGCGAATGGGCGGAATGGTTCTTTGTGGCCATGCTTGCTCTTTATCCATTAGGCCACAAAAAGATGTGCAGCGTGCGATTGGAAAGGCCGCGGAAGCTGGAGTGGCACTCACCGTCTTACCAACTACCAATTTGCAGTTGCAAGATAATGTAGAAGGCCGAACACCAAGGCTGCGTGGTATTGCGCCAATGCAAGAATTACACGCGGCAGGAGTTCCCGTTCTTCTCGGAGCAGACAATGTCGCGGATCCATTTTATCGGATGGGTAGCTATGATGCGTTCGATATTTTGCGTCTTGCTTGCTCAGTTGGCCATATAAATCCTGAGCAATGGTTAGATGCTATCACAACTCGGCCAGCGAAGGTCTTGGGTTTGTCCGAAAGTAACATTAAAGTTGGATCTTCAGCGGATTTTCTGCTGTTGAAAGGTGAAAACTGGGAAGACGCTCTGCGCAGTTCAAGTCAAGGGCGTCAAATTGTAAGATCAGGAGAGATACAAAATTTGGAGAGGGAAGCAGCATGAGCGCGACCAAGGAACAGCTAAACGCATTTAGAAGAGACATTGGTAATATTCCTTGCAGGGCTGATGCAAAATTATTGGCTACAAAATCAAAAGACTACTACTGGTATTCACCTATTTTGAAACAGAAACTTGAAGACCGACTTGGCCAACTTCATGTCACTCCCAGAACCGAAGAAGAGGTCAAGATAATTGCTTCTTCCAGTGCCCGGCACCGGATACCATTGACGATAAGAGGAGGAGGCACCGGAAACTACGGGCAGTGCATTCCGTTAGACGGTGGCGTCATTTTAGAAACTACAAAACTTACTGCAATCATAGAGATATCTGACGGGAGAGTGATCTGTCAGGCAGGCGCCCGAATGGAGCAAGTCGAAAAAGCTGTTTCTGACACAGGTCAAATGCTGTCAATGTTCCCGTCTACCAAACGGCTTGCAACAATGGGAGGTTTTGTCTCGGGAGGTTCTGGCGGGATAGGCTCACTTCTTCATGGGATGCTCCGGGACGGTGAAAATATAACATATGTCAAAATTGTAACAGTCGAAGAACAGCCGCGCACCATTGAACTACACGGTCGGGATACGTTGGATGTTCAACACGCCTACGGAACAAATGGTATAATCATAGAAATGGACTATGCGCTAGCACCGGCAACGGATTGGGTGCACACAATTGCCATTTTTGACAGTTATACCGAGTCTCTGAAATTTGCCGCACAATCCCAGGAGAGTAATCTCAACAGCTACTTGATGACAGTAGTAGAACGCCGTTTTTCCAAATTTTATAGACAATTGAAAAACTATTTTCCTGCTCAAAAAGATGCAGTATTCTCTATGATTGCACCCGATGCGATGACGGAATATGAGCAGAAAGTCATCGAAATGGGTGGATGCGTGACGCTACGAAAATCACTTGGGGAACTGCACTCAGAAAATTTACCCCCAGCCTGGGAGTGTGGGTGGAACCATACTACATTGCAGGCATTGAAAGCGGAACCGGATATTTGGACATATCTACAGGTGGCGTATCCTAGACCCTTCGACACTGGTTTAGTCAGCCGACAACAAAAACGCTACGGCGAAGAAGTATATTTTCATCATGAAATGGCACGTATGGATGGCGAAATTCAGATTTTTGCTCTTCCAATACTAAGGTGGACTTCCGCTGATCGCACCTATGAAATTATTCATGAGTTAGAAAATGAAGATGGTTGCACCGTCTTTGATCCTCATGCCTACACAATAGAAGATGGTGGTATGAAGGAAATCAACCAGAAACAAATAAATTTTAAAAAGGAGGCTGACCCACATGGACTTATGAACCCTGGTAAAACTAGGGGTTGGACGCCTGATATGGCATTAAAGTAACATAAAAAGGGAGTAATTAAATGAAACTTAAACTTACACTAGCGATCTTTAGTTCGCTGTTAAGCACAAGCGTTTTGGCTGCAGATAAGGTAGTTTTTGCAACAAATTGGTTGGCACAGGGCGGCCATGGAGGCTTTTATCAAGCGATGGCAGATGGCACTTATGCAGAGCACGGCTTAGATGTTGAAATACAAATGGGTGGACCGCAAATGAATAATCGCCCAATGCTTCCAGCAGGTAAAGTCGATTTTCTCATGACGGGAAATCTTCTTTTATCCATGGATAATGTTCGCAATGAAATACCAACCATTGTTGTTGCCGCATATTTCGAAAAAGATCCTCAAGTTGTTATTGCACATAAGGGTCAGTATGACGGCTGGGAAGATCTTGCCAACGCACCTGAAATCCTGATTTCTAAGGATGGTCAGTTTAGTTTCTGGCAGTGGATGACAGCAAAACATGGCTTTAGAGACGAAAGTCTGCGTCCCTACGGTTATAACCTGGCGGCTTTCTTGAATGATGAAAAAATGGTTCAGCAGGGTTACGGCACAGCAGAACCCCTTTATGCAACTGCTGCAGGAGCTTCTGTCGAAACTTTTGTTCTGGCAGATTATGGTTGGAGTACTTATTCAACAACCATTGAGACCCGAGTAGAACTTGTTGAAAGTAATCCTGATCTTGTACAGCGATTTATTGATGCTTCCACAATCGGTTGGTATAATTATCTTTATGGAGATAGCTCGAAAGGAAATGCAGCAATTATGGCTGCGAACCCTGATCAAACTTCTGAAAAACTAAAAAAAGAAGTTGCCCAACTTAAAGCGCTAGAAATCATTGATAGCGGATATCAATTAGAAGCTGGTATAGGTGCAATTGACATGAAACGCGTGGCGGCGTTCCATGATCTGGCCGTAGAAGCCGGTATTATTGGTCCTAGTGATGTTGACGTTTCAGCGGTCGCAACTGACCAGTTTGTTAATAAAAAAGTAGGGATGGAGCTCAAAAAATAACCTTTGGTTACTTTATGCGTATTCTGGTTATCTTTTGTCACCCAAGTGATGCAAGTTTCGGCGCAGCACTTTATGACATCGCCTGCCGCACACTCATTGCGGCAGGTCACGAACTACGACTACACGACCTGTACCGAGAAAACTTTCAGCCCGTTCTAAGCAAAGATGAGTGGCAGGACTATCTACCTGCGACACAAAAGATTATAAATAAGCACCCGGATCATATTGATGATCTTAGATGGTGTGAAGGTTTAGTGATAATATATCCCACATGGTTTTACGGAGCACCTGCTATGCTTAAAGGCTGGCTTGAACGGGTATGGTTGCCGACTGTAACATTCGAAATTTCTGAAGCAAAATACAAAAGGCCTCGACCAAAACTAACCCACATACGTCTCTTTGTTGGAATTACCACCTCGGGTTCGCCCTGGTGGTGGATACGCCTAATAGGCGATCCTGGCCGAAGGCTCTGGACACGCGGACTGCGGGTGGTATTCGGGCGAAGTTGTAAAGTCATATGGCGGCAACTTTATGACATGAACAACTCAACGCAAAAAGATAGGTTAAGGTTCCTGACAAAAATTGAAACAGTACTAAAACGGATAAGATAACAATGAATTCCCAACCTCTTGCTAGATATTCCGCCTGGATCCGAAGAGGAGATTTCGTCTTTCTTTCGGGTTTTATTGCCGTAGATCCAATAAAAAAAGTAATCATACGCAACTTTGATGATTTACCGGACGGAGTTGGGAAAAAAGTTGGGCAGACTGGGGAGTTTTCAGTTGATATGAAAGACGGTCCTATCCTTTCACAAAGTTGGTATATTTTTAACCAGATCGAAAATACAGTTCATGAGGCCGGAGGTTCAATGAAAGATGTGTTTAAGTTGGTTCAATATTTTCGTGATTTATCTGACTTCCCTAGATTTAACAGTGTGCGGAAACAGTTTTTCCCAGAGACGCCCCCAGTGTCTACGGTTTTGGAAGTATCCGCCATGATGCCGAGTGCGGAAATTTTGGTTGAGGTTGAAGCAACGGCCTACATACCGAGCCCATCATGAGTGGACGCGGTGATTTGGCGTCTAGACGTAAAAAAACACGGAGCGTTATCCTAGAAGCCGCGATCGTTGAATTTGCATTTAATGGATTGAGAGGCGCATCAACTCAGGGTATTGCTGACAGGGCTAATATTTCAAAAACGAAATTACACTATTATATCAACGGAAAAGAAGAACTGTATCAGGAGGCACTGGATCATATCCTATCGATATGGGTACAAATATTTGAGGGAATAAATTTATCAAAAGGACCTGATGCCTTTTTGGCAGATTACATCGAACGCAAAATACGATTTTCTTTGGAGCAGCCTGAAAAGGTAAAACTGTTTGTTCACGAAGTGATGCGCGGTGCCGAATGGTTGAAAAAATACTGGGCCGGCTCTCGAGAGATGACTCTTAAAGCTGCAGAACAAATTTCGGAGTGGTGCCAAGAGGGGAGTATTCGAAAAGTCGACCCAATTCTATTTCAATTTCACGTATGGGCCCTCACGGAACAATATGCGACCATGGACAAGGAATTGCGTTTCATGTTGGACCTAAAAGATGATGAAGTCATGGACGTAGATCTAATCGTCAGTGAGGTCACTCAACTCATCCTCAGGGGGTTAAAACCCTGACCGTTTTTTAATCTCAATTACTTGAGCAAAAGTAATCAACCCCAAAAAGTAATACTGTACTACATCATCTGAAAAGTTCTCAGATATCTTCTGCATGCAGAAATTTTTGCGTTTAGTCCTAGGATTTTCTAGCAATTTTACCAGGGCTTCAACATTATCCGTTAAGTATATACCTGAAACCGCGAGTTATATCCAAGGAAACCTATTACCCGCTACGCTAGCCTCTGAACTAAAATGTTGCTTAGGTTATTAGGTTTTCCAAGATGAATCGATTTTGTCTAACAACCT
>MDTG01119801.1_pt1 | contig 13622 bp, 11 predicted proteins | sample 811421 | NCBI WGS metagenome assembly MDTG01 (sample SAMN05326645, study PRJNA326480) | marine metagenome | isolation source: seawater | place: Pacific Ocean: South East | collected 2011 | reverse complement strand
CAATTGAAATTCGATCTTTGCAATCGGTGACTCCAGTTCATCGGCATTGATACCTAGGCTCATTGGTAAACTAAAGACTTCGCCAGGGTCAACACTGACAGACTGCTTACCATACCAAGACACATTCTTAAGTCCTTGAACACTTAACTGATATTCTTGGGTCTTTTGAGTTTTGTTGATGATCTTAAGTGTATAGGTATTTTCAATTTCGCCAGCTTGGTTGATCCGAAATAGCTGATTTCTGTCACGCAGTACGGTGAGACCTGCTGGTTCAACGGTGGCGATTTGAGTAAAGAATAATCCGAGTATTAGCGCAAAAACAACACCATAACCAAGCAGTTTTGGCCGAGCAACTTTGGTTTTTTTCCCCGCTAGGCGATGTTCGGTTGTGTAGCTAATTAAGCCTTTTTCATACCCCATGCGGTCCATCGTATGATCGCATGCGTCGATACACGCGCCGCAGTTGATACATTCGTATTGAAGGCCATCACGTATATCAATACCTGTTGGGCATACCTGAACGCACAGGTTACAATCAACACAGTCACCCAGTCCTAAGCTTTTGTGATCGACCTTTTTGGAGCGCCCGCCTCTTTGTTCCCCCCGTTTTGTATCGTAGCCGACAATGAAGGTGTCTTTATCAAACATGGCTGACTGAAAGCGAGCATATGGACAAATGTGGACACACATAATTGATCGCATCCATCCTGCATTGGCATAAGTGCAGCCAGCAAAAAATAACACCCAGAACACGGGCCAAAACTCGCCATTAAAGGTAACAAAACTAATAACCAAGTCCTTCATTGGTACAAAGTAACCCACAAATGTGATACCCGTTGCTAAAGCAATCGTAAGCCAAGCAAGATGTTTGAGCGTTTTGCGCATCATCAGGTTTGTAGTAAGTCGTTTAGAGTCTTGCAGCCGACGTTTATTTGCGCTGCCTTCAAGTTTTTCCTCAAACCATATATACATAAATGTCCAGACGGTTTGCGGACATAGGTAGCCGCACCATACTCGACCAAGAAAGGTGGTTAAGAAAAACAATCCAAAGGCTCCAATCATAAACAGCAGAGCAAGTAAGGTAAGATCTTGTGGATAGAGCGTAGTGCCAAAAATATTGAATTGTTGTTTGCCAATATCGAGTAAAACGGCTTGCCTCTCTCCATAAGGTATCCATGGAATGACAGCAAAAAGGACAAGTAGCAACCAAGCTCCCAAACGCCTCATTCGTTGAAAATGCCCCTTACTTTCTCTGACGTATATTCTGTTGTTTGGATTAAATCTATCCCCTTTATTTTTATGAGTTTTGGGGTTAAATGTTTGTGCAGTCACATCCTTGATGTCGATCTTATCCTGACTCATGACGCTTCCTTCTATGCGGTAGGTGAGAATTCTGTTGTTCTCACTCGTAGTAACATTGCTTTTATTTATTTTAGTAAATTCTTATGTGTGGTGATTATATACCCAACAGCGGTTATGTTTATTTGCACAAATCAAGCTTTAGTGACAAAGTTCGATGCAGTTACTGTAAAAAAACACCGAACAGTTTGCTGGGTTGGTGAGGAGGGGCTATCAAGAATTTTGAGGATGTTAAAGCCGTATTAAGACCACCTTTTCGTTTAAGTAAAGATGTTGTTGCTGATTTTCAGCTTACAAGTGTAAGCTATATGTGGCATACTGGTATTTTAGTTCATAATGACTTGAGAGTAGTGTAACCATGTCTGTCCATGACTCTGCCGAATACAAGCTCAAAGAAGAGATTGCGAACACACTGACTCATGCTCTTGGTATGGTACTCAGTATTGTTGGTTTGGTTCTTTTGTTGGCTAAATCTTTCGCCTATGATGCGGACGCCATGACCATAGCCAGTATGAGTGTCTATGGTGCGAGTATGATTATTCTGTTTTTGGCCTCTACGCTCTATCATGCAATTCCGTTTAAAAAAGCCAGAAGAGCTTTGAAAACGTTTGACCACTGCGCTATTTACCTCCTGATTGCAGGCAGTTACACGCCATTTTTGCTCGTGAGCTTACGTACACCACTGGCCATGACGTTAATGGCCGTTATTTGGAGTATTGCTTTAATTGGTATACTGATGAAGCTGGCTTTTGTCTATCGATTTAAGAAGCTGTCTCTTGCGACCTATTTGATAATGGGGTGGTTGTCTTTGATCGTCATTTACCAACTGGCTCTTACCTTGTCTCTAGGTGGTCTTGTCCTGCTTGCACTGGGCGGCATTATTTATTCTGCCGGTGTTATCTTTTATGTCGCGAGAAAAATCCCTTATAACCATGCTATTTGGCACATTTTCGTCCTCGTGGGCAGTGCTTGTCATTTTTTTGCTATCTATCTGTATGTGGAACCAGTGTAGTGCATTCCTAATGAGGTTAACGGCGCCAAAATGCAGGGAAAAACAGTACCAGTAAGGTTAAGATCTCAAGCCTGCCGAGCAACATACCAAAACTGAGTAGCCATTTAGCAGCATCGGGAAGCGGTGCGAAATTTCCTTTTGGTCCAATAATTTCCCCCATTCCTGGACCGACATTGGCGACGGCTGTAATTGAACCTGAGATGCTAGTGATAGGGTCAAGCCCCATACCACTTAATCCAGCGGCAATACCAATAACAGTGATGAGAAAAGTGAGGGCAAAGGCAACCACTGAACGAACGATATCATCATTGACAGGCCTATGGTTATAGCGCTGAACAAAGACTCCTGATGGATGAATCAATTTCATCATCTGTTTATTAAGGAGTGTAAAAGCGATTTGAAAACGAAAGATCTTAATACCGCCTGATGTTGAGCCGGAACAAGCACCAGCCATCATTAGAAAAGCAAAAAGAGTGGTGGGAAGGGCACCCCACGCGGTGAAATCTTCAAGCCCGAACCCTGTCGTGGTGACCACGGAGATAATATTGAACATCGAGACTCGGAGTGCATCGGAAATGTCGTAGCCATCACGTATCACAAGCCATGCGGAAATAATGACGCTGGTTGCGATAAATAGTGTGACGAATCCACGTACTTGAGCATCACTGACAAGTTCTTTGAATTGCCTTTTACGTATCGCAGAAACGAAGAGTAGGAAAGGTAACCCACCCAAAAACATGAAAATGATGGCCACCCAATGAGCACCATTAGAAAAATGATTCATTGAGCCGTCAGAGGTAGAGTAGCCACCAGTAGATAGAGTCGTAAATGCATGGTTGATCGCCTCAAAGAGGCTCATTCCAGCCCATAGGTACCCCAAAATACACAAACCTGTTAGGGTCACATATACAGTGACAATGTTTTTCGCCACGGTTTTCGCTCTTGGACTACTTTTATCAGACCAATCTGAGGATTCTGTATGGAATAGCTTCATTCCACCGACATTGAGAAGCGGTAAAATCGCGACCGCCATGACGATGAACCCTACACCACCAAGCCATTGTAAAATTGAGCGCCAGAGTAAAATGCTCGGAGCCATATTATCGAGCCCACTGAGAACGGTTGAACCCGTCGTTGTAATGCCAGACATGGTCTCAAAATAAGCATCGGTAAAGCTTATATGATTGATAAAAACAAAAGGTAAAGCGGCAAACGCACTGGCAATCGTCCAGACAAGACTGGTGATAAGAAACATATCCCTAACACCGAGACGAAACTCCTTAGTCCGCCCGATTGTAAGGCACAAAAAGGCAATCAGGTGAGTAATTAAAACGGCTTGGCCAAACTCAATAAACCCCGGTGTTCTGGTCAAAAAGGCAACCAGTGTTGGAATATACATAAAAAGGGCCAGTTTGGAGAGCACTAGCCCAATGACAAAGAGGATTGGACGAAAATGAACCATGCTCCCTCCTAGAGGAAAAAGGGACTAGGTTGAAATAGAGCTTCAACGTCTGGCACGTACTTTTTATTTACCAAAAACATAACGACGTGGTCGTCTTGCTCAATCACAGTACGGTCGTGAGCGATCAACACTTCATCTCCACGCACGACAGCACCAATGGTTGTACCGGGAGGAAGCTTGATGTCACCCACTGCACGTCCAACCACTTTTGATGTGGACTCATCACCATGAGCAATGGCTTCGATAGCTTCCGCGGCACCGCGACGCAATGATGAAACGTTGACAATATCTGCTCGGCGTACATGGGTCAATAGTGCTGAGATGGTGGCCTGTTGAGGAGAAATGGCTACGTCAATCACCCCCCCTTGCACTAAGTCAACATAAGCACTTCGTTGAATAAGGACCATTACTTTCTTGGCACCCATGCGTTTGGCGAGCATAGCCGACATGATGTTTGTTTCATCTTCATTTGTCAGTGCAATGAACACGTCCACTTGATCGATATTCTCTTCGGTGAGTAGCTCTTGATCAGCGGCATCGCCACAGAATACTATGGTATGTTCTAGCTCCTCAGATAGCTTTTCTGCACGTTGATAACTGCGTTCGATCAGTTTGACATTGTAAGACTGCTCAAGTCGTCCAGCAAGGTTGGCTCCAATGTTACCGCCACCGACAATCATAATCCTTCGATAGGGCTTTTCGAGGCGTTGCAGTTCACTCATGATCGAGCGAATGTGATTACTCGCTGCAACAAAGAACACTTCATCATCAGCTTCAATGACAGTGCTTCCTTGAGGTCTTATCGGATGACCTTGACGAAAGATAGCGGCAACCCGAGTATCAATGTGTGGCATGTGTTCACGAAGTGTCGAGAGTGCATTACCTACTAATGGCCCCCCATAATAGGCTTTAACCGCGACGAGGCTGACTTTTTTTTCTGCAAAGCTGACGACTTGTAGTGCACCTGGGTATTGGATTAAACGCTCAATGTAGCTGGTGACCAAATCTTCGGGGGCAATAAGGTGATCAACTGGAACCGCTCCTGATTGAAACAGCGCTTTTTTTTCCGCAAGATATTGTGGGGAGCGAATGCGTGCAATACGGTTGGGCGTGTTGAATAAAGAGAAGGCAACTTGGCAAGCTGCCATATTGGTTTCATCCATGTTGGTGACAGCAACAAGCATATCGGCATCTTGTGCGCCGGCATCACGTAACACGTCGGGATGACTTGCATAGCCATTGACCACGCGAAGGTCATATTTATCTTGCAGTTCTCTCAGTCGGTCAGAATCACGATCAACAATGGTGATATCGTTATTTTCACCCACCAAGTTTTCGGCCAGTGTGCCCCCTACTTGACCAGCACCCAAGATGATTATTTTCATAATGTTACCCGTTTAAATGCCCACAATACCGTTGTCATCATTGTTGTTATTTTGCCTTTTTTATGACGGCATAATAAAAACCGTCCATGTCTTGTTCGCCAGGTAAAATTTGACGTCCTGGATTCTCTAACTTTGAGCCTATTAGGCTGGCTTCACAAGTGCGAGTCAAAAATGCTTTTACTTGGTCTTTGTTTTCTTGTGGTGTAATAGAGCAAGTTGCATATACTAACGTGCCCCCTGGCTTTAGTTGCCGCCACATCGCATCAAGGATCTCGCTCTGCAATTGCGCTAATGCATGAATATCCTCTGCTCTACGTAACCATTTGATGTCAGGGTGGCGGCGGATTACGCCAGTTGCTGAGCATGGTGCATCAAGTAGAATCCGGTCAAACTTCTCACCTTGCCACCATTCTTCAGGATTTCGCGCATCACCGCAAATTACAGTAGCGTTCAGCTGAAGTCTTTGCAAATTGTCGTGTACACGCTGTAGCCTAGTATCATCACAGTCAATCGCAACGACCTTACAATTTGGTGCTCGTTCAAGAATGTGCGCTGTCTTACCACCGGGGGCTGCGCAGCAATCGAGAATCAATTCACCATCTTGCGCATTGAGGAAGTCTGACGATAACTGCGCAGCGGCATCTTGTACAGACACCCAACCTTTATCAAATCCGGGTAATTGAGTGACGTCACATGGACTCAAAAGTTTGATCGCATCTTGAGCTTCCTCGTGTATTTCGCACTCAATGCCTGATTCTTTCAATAGTTCAAGATAGTCTTGGCGTTGGTGGTGGTGTTGATTCACTCTCAACCACATCGGTGCTTTGGTATTATTCGCGGCAACAATCTGCTGCCAATCTGTGGGGTAACTTGCTTGGAGCAATTTAAGCAGCCAGCTCGGGTGTCCATATTTGCCCGCATCATGGCTGACCGCCTGAGCGTCGAGTTGCTCTTGGTTACGTTGGTAATTGCGCAGCACGGCATTAATTAGCCCGCGTAGGCGTGGACCCTTAAGCGTTTTGGTCGCTTCCACGGTTTCACCGACCGCAGCGTGAGCAGGAATACGCATAAAGCTGAGTTGATACAGGCCAACCAAGATCAAATGGTGGAAGACTCGTTGCTTGCCTTTTAATGGTTTGTCCATTAACTGGTTTGCTGTCGACTCTAAACGCGGTAAGTAACGTAGAGCGCCGTAGCAAATTTCTTGCAATAACGCGTAATCCCGAGGTTTAATCGTTGTTTGCGCAGCAGGGAGAGCATTGGATAGAGAGTGGCCTTTATCGACCACTTGAAATAAGACGTTGGCAGCAGCAGCGCGGACATTCATCATGTTTACCCTAATGGTGAAGGAGTGTCTCCACTCCAAAATGTTCGTGTTATTGTGTCCAGAAGCGTCTGGACATGTCTAAATCGTTAATCCAGTAAGCTGCCGAGAGCGAACCAATCAGCGCGAGAATTCAAAACATCAGCGACAGGCATGGCTTTTTTCCCAGGCAGTTGTATATGTTCGAGAACCAATACTTGATCACCTGTTGTAACATAAATACCAGTTTTGTCCGCACGTATAATGTGGCCGGGCGGATGATCGACGTCCTGTTTTTCGACGCGGCTCTTCCACACTTTGATCGGCTTATCTGCGATAAAGAAGTGACTGATTGGCCAAGGATTAAAAGCACGAACACATCTCTCGATGTGAACAGCTGCATCGGACCAATTAATTTTTGCTTCTTCTTTGCTGAGCTTTTGCGCGTAATTGGCAAGTTTGTCATCTTGTCGTTGTGCGATGGCCTTACCTTGGGCAATGTTAGATAGGCAGTCAATCAGAGCTTGAGGGCCAAGCCCTGCCAGTTTTTCGTACATGGATGCACTGGTGTCTTGACTTTCTATCGGTGTCGTCGCAATTTCTAGCATATCGCCCGTATCTAGGCCGATATCCATTTGCATGATGGTGACGCCTGTCTCCTTATCTCCGGCCCAGATTGACCTTTGAATCGGCGCAGCACCTCGCCAGCGGGGTAGGATAGAACCATGAACATTGATACAGCCAAGGCGAGGAGTATCCAGCACTGATTGTGGCAGCAAAAGACCGTAAGCGACAACAACCATGATATCAGCGTTGAGGTCAGTCAGCTCTTGTATCGCATGCTCAGACTTGAAATTCTGCGGTTGAAAAACGGGTATGTTATGTTCTAAAGCCATCTGCTTTACTGGGCTTTCGGTTAGCTTCTTGCCTCTGCCTGCTGGGCTATCAGGCTTGGTGTAAGCAGCAATAATTTCATGCTCCGAAGACAACAAAGCCGCCAAGTGACAGGCGGCGAAGTCCGGAGTACCAGCAAAAACAATTCTCAAAGGTTTGCTCAAAGTACCTTCCTTTTTCAATCAATGTTTTTAAGCGCGTTTGGCGTTTTTCTCATTAAAGCGTTTGATTTTGGTTAGCTTATCTTGGATACGTTTACGCTTAAGTGGTGATAGGTAATCGACAAATAGCTTACCTTCAAGGTGGTCCAATTCATGTTGGACACAGATAGCCAATAAATCATCAGCGTCGAAGGTAAACTCTTTACCGTCGCGATCGAGCGCCTTCACCGTGACTTCTGCCGCTCGCGGTACAAGTGCTCTGGCACCCGGGACAGATAGGCAGCCTTCTTCAATGCCATCTTCCCCGTGTTTGTCTAGAATCTCAGGGTTAATAAGCACCATAGGCTGATCGCGAGTCTCAGAGACATCGATAACGACAATACGTTTGTGGCAGTCCACTTGGGTCGCGGCAAGGCCAATACCTTCCTCGTCATACATGGTTTCTATCATGTCATCGACGAACTTTTGGATTTCAGGTGTGACGTTTTCGACGGGTGTTGCCACGGTACGAAGACGATCATCTGGAAATGTTAATACTTGTAATACAGACATATGCACTCAAAATGTTGAACTGAGTCGAATCAGGTTGAACTCTATTAGCTCAATTCTAGACATTTTGCTCATCAAATGACAGCATCAAAACACTTTTTGCACAATTTTATTAAGTTTTTTTGTATAAAACTGTCTTTTTAATAGTTAAAAGCTATGGAAGGTCGGTTTTAAACTGTCTGTAGCCACAAATTAAGATACCTTTTTGATGATAAAGTCTATTTTGGGGCTCGTTGGAAAAACCCTTTTTGCTCCACTAACTGAGGAGTAACGTCATCGTGGATGATGAAGAACTCACGGCTTGGCTTTCATTGTACCTGACTCCACGTGTCGGCACTCAAACCTTTGCTCGCTTAATCGAAAAAAGCACACCACTGTCGATTTTTCAATCCGACGGCATTACGTTGCGACAATTAGGTTTGACCAATGAGCAAGTCTCTTGGCTGAAATGTAAAGTGAAAAACAAGGTGTCCGAGTGTCTGCAATGGCACCACAAATCTAATAAAAACCATATTGTCACATGGGAACACCCACATTATCCGTCGTTATTAAGACAAGCAAAAGACGCTCCGCCAATACTGTTTATCAAAGGAGAAACCAAGTGCTTAGCCGAACCTCAGATCGCTATCGTTGGTAGTAGGAATGCGAGCTCTGAAGGGTTAAATACCGCTTCAAACTTTGCAAAGGCGTTAGTGAAGAGAGGTCTTGTTGTTACCAGTGGTTTGGCTTTGGGTGTGGATGGGCATGCACATAACGGTGCTTTGCTCGGGGGAGGTAAAACCGTTGCTGTGTTAGGGTGTGGGCTCGGGAATGTGTATCCTGCCCAGCATCGAGGACTAGCGCAAAGAATTTTAGCCGAAAAAGGTGCGCTCGTTTCTGAGTTCCCGCCTTATGTGCAACCAAAGTCTTCTCATTTTCCGCGCCGTAATCGTATTATTAGCGGTTTATCTATGGCTGTACTTGTGATTGAAGCGGCTGAGAAAAGTGGTTCATTGATTACCGCACGATATGCACTTGACCAGGGGCGTGAGGTGATGGCGATACCTGGTTCGATTCATGATAGCCATGCTCGTGGTTGTAACCGACTGATACAACAGGGGGCAGCTCTCGTTCTTACTGTCGATGATGTGCTGAGTGAAATTGAAAGCTTGATGCGTTGGACTCATGACCAGAATTTGGTACCTGTTGACCTTCACAGCGATAAAATAGATGAAAAACAACCATTGCCATTTGCTGAACTGTTGGCTAACGTAGGAAGTAAGGCCGTGCCAGTTGATATTCTTGCAAGCAGGACCCATATACCTGTTCAGGAAGTCATGATGCAGCTTTTAGAGCTTGAGTTGTCAGGACATATTGTTGCAGTTTCCGGTGGCTACATTCGCAAGGGGAGGGGCTAGCTATGATGATGGATATCCTAATGTATCTATTCGAAACTTACATCCATAGTGATGCTGAGTTACAAGTCAATCAAGATGAATTAGAGGAAGAACTCGCGCGTGCGGGGTTTCATCAAAAAGACATATACAAAGCCCTTATTTGGTTAGAGGAGCTGGCTGCACTACAAAAGAGCGAGACTCATGCTGCTATTTCCGTCTGCAGTACGTCTAACTCGACTCGTATCTATACCCGTAAAGAGAGCGAGAGACTAAATCTTGAGTGTCGAGGCTTTATTACCTTCCTTGAGCAAGTCAATGTGCTAACTACTGAAACACGAGAGATGGTGATTGATCGTATCATGGGACTTGAAACGGAAGAGTTTGAGCTCGATGACTTGAAGTGGATTGTGCTGATGGTGCTGTTCAATGTCCCTGGGAATGAAAATGCGTATACCTTGATGGAAGAGCTCTTGTATACTAAAGAGCAAGGTATTCTTCACTAGGTAGATTTCATACTACAATGTCATCTAAAAAAGACAATGCTTTGCTTAGTCAACGAAGCAAGGTGAAAGAGTCGTGTCCTGAGTGTCAACAACAAGGACGTAAAGGGGTATTGGAGCCTCGCCGAGGCAAGCATGGCCCTTTTCTGGTATGTTCAGAATGTGATTTCCTCAAACCATTGGGCAATCATGATGGGCATGTTGTTAAAGCACTCGGCGTTGCCTGTCCTGAGTGCCAAGCTGAACTTGTATTACGACAAGGGCGCTATGGTATGTTTATCGGCTGTAGTGACTATCCCCAATGTCAGCACATTGAGTCGGTAGAAAAACCTGAACTTGACCCTACCTGTCATTCTCATTTATGCCCTGAATGTGGCCTTGGCCAAATTGTGGAGAGAAAAAGCCGTTTCGGTAAAGTATTTTATGCGTGTGATAGCTTCCCGCAATGCAAGTTTACCCTGAATTCAAGCCCTATCTCAGGTGAGTGTGAACAGTGTCAATTTCCGTTGCTGGTGGAGAGAAAATCAGCAACGGGGAGTAAGTTGCAGTGTGCTAATAGAAAATGCAATGCTGTTCAAAAGGTTAGCTAATTACCATGCTTACTCCATGTTGAGGTATATTGATGTAAAGCTGAGAATGCATCGATATCTAAAAGGTTGGCAACCCTAGATAGCGTTTGCTTGAGACTATTGTTGTCATCACTACTCACATTAATGTGGCCCATTTTCCGCCCCGCTCGTTTTTCTTTGCCATACCAATGAATATGGCACCCTTCGATTGTCAGGATTTCGTTTGGCAAAACGTCTTCACCTAGGATATTAATCATGGAAGTCGGGCGAGTTAATGAGGTGCTACCCAGAGGTAATCCACACACGGCACGCAAATGGTTTTCAAATTGACAAGTTTCCGCGCCTTGCTGGGTCCAGTGCCCTGAGTTGTGGACACGAGGGGCAATTTCATTGACAAGTAATGTGCCATCTAGTTCAAAGAACTCGAGTGCCAACACGCCGACATAATCAAGCTCTTTTGCAGTAGCAGCAAATATGGCTTCAGCCTGTTGTTGTAACAGAGGTTCGTCAATCGCTGTAGAGAGTGCTAATACGCCATGCGTGTGAGTATTTTCTGCTAATGGATACAGCGCGATATTACCGTCTTTTCCGCGTGTGCCGACGATGGAAACCTCACGCTCAAAAGGTACAAATTGTTCAGCGACTATGGCTTGGTGGTTACCACTGGCAAGGCATTGAGCAATTTCTGGCCACACTGTTTCAATTTGGTCGTCTTTGGTTAAACGCCATTGACCTTTTCCATCATATCCACCCAAAGCACTCTTTAACACTAAAGGTAAACCAAGATGACTGATGGCACGATCAAAGTCTTCACGTGTCTCTATAATGCAGTGTCGAGCATTGGGGACATTCGCTTTTTCAAGTAAGTTTTTTTCAACTCGGCGATCACCGCCCGCTTTGATGGCGCTGGCACTTGGGATAAGCTTGCCACTTTTTTCACATATTTCTAGTATATCATGAGGTATGTGTTCAAATTCGGCAGTGATGACGTCTACCTGTGCTATCGCATCTTCCAGCTCACATTTCAGACTTTGCTGAGTCAGTGGATGAACAATGTTGCCCGTATCAACATCAAGTGCTGAAATACGAATGTTCAGTGGCGCGCCAGCTAAAGACATCATTCGAGCTAATTGACCAGAACCTAAAACTAGTACGTGCATTTGGTTAATCCTCTGCGGGGTTCGGGTTGGATAAGATCGTTTCTGTTTGTTCGTGGCGAAAAGCCTCTACTTTTGTCATCAGGTCATCGTCACAAGTTGCGAGGATCTGCGCGGCTAAAAGCCCAGCATTGGCCGCTCCTGCTTCCCCGATGGCGAGTGTGCCGACAGCGACACCTTTAGGCATTTGAACAATTGAAAGTAATGAGTCCATGCCTTTTAAAGCTCGTGATTGGACAGGCACACCAAGGACTGGAAGTGAGGTAAAAGCGGCTGCCATTCCCGGTAAATGGGCGGCTCCGCCAGCGCCCGCGATGATAACTTTGATTCCGCGTTCTTTGGCGCTGCTGGTGTAATCAGCAAGAAGTTGAGGTGTTCTGTGCGCGGATACAACTTTTGCTTCATAAGAGATGCCGAACTTGTCTAGCATTTCTGCAGCACATTTCATTGTTGGCCAATCCGATTTTGAACCCATGATGATACCGACCTTCATCTCAAACTCCTTCAAGGCTGTTGTGGTGGTGAGTGGATAAGTTTGTGCGCATTATACGTTGTTTTTTCTATCAAGCAAACGTTTGCTTTTTTCGGTGTGCGTACCTCTGGCGAAGCTCACGATGGCAAGCATAGTATTTACAGCTTTTTGCCGACACACCTTGCTCGTTGAGCTCTAGGATTAGACGTTGCATAGTACTATAATCCTGCGTAGGTCACCTTGTTAAGTAACTATTATCCAATAAAAAATAAGCCTCGTTTGTTGTTGAATAAAGCCAACGTGGCTTACGCTCCTTGTCGGTATCAATGTGATAAGAGTGAGATTTTGGTTTGGTCGAAAGAGTGTGTAATCGTGTAAGAAAGCCGCTACTCTTTAGCGGCGCAGATCATATTGCTTTTAAAGCTCGGTATATGGTTGAGTCATTTTATGGTGCATTCGATGCGCCTTGCTCTATTTGAGACGTAACAAGATTAAAACTATTGAGACGGGGATAACCCCGCATTTAAAGGAAGTCGTATGTCGGCGATAGACAAAAAAGCTGTGAAAGCATTTTTAATGGAACTACAGGATTCGATTTGTCAGCAATTGGAACGAGTTGATGGACGTGCTGCATTTGAAGAGGATGAGTGGCATCGTGAGCCTGGAGAAAAGCTAGGTGGTGGTGGTCGAACCCGGGTGTTACGCAATGGCGCAATATTTGAACAAGGAGGGGTTAACTTTTCTCACGTAGCTGGTGCCCAAATGCCTGCGTCAGCAACAGCGCATAGGCCTGAGTTAGCGGGGCGTAGATTTGAGGCTATGGGGGTGTCTTTAGTTATGCATCCGAACAACCCTTATGTACCTACATCCCATGCTAATGTGCGATTTTTTATTGCGGAGAGTGAAGGAAAAGAACCTATTTGGTGGTTTGGGGGAGGGTTTGATCTTACGCCTTTTTACCCTTTTGAAGAAGACGCTCGTGATTGGCACAACATTGCTAAGGAATTGTGCTTGCCATTTGGAGAGGATGTCTATCGGCAGCACAAAGAATGGTGTGATGACTATTTTTTTCTGCCACATCGAGAAGAGACTCGGGGTATCGGGGGGCTCTTTTTTGACGACCTAAATCATTGGCCATTTGAGAAGTGTTTTGATTACATCAAAGCGGTGGGCGATGGTTATACAAAAGCCTACCTGCCTATTGTGGAAAAAAGAAAGTCGATTGAATTTGGAGAACGTGAACGCCAATTTCAACTCTACCGTCGTGGTCGCTATGTTGAATTTAATCTAGTGTACGATCGGGGTACCTTGTTCGGCCTGCAGAGCGGAGGGAGGACAGAGTCGATTCTAATGTCAATGCCACCTCTAGCACGTTGGGAATATAACCATCAGATCGAAGATGGTTCACCCGAGGCTGAGCTTT
>MDTG01446656.1_pt1 | contig 13623 bp, 9 predicted proteins | sample 811421 | NCBI WGS metagenome assembly MDTG01 (sample SAMN05326645, study PRJNA326480) | marine metagenome | isolation source: seawater | place: Pacific Ocean: South East | collected 2011 | reverse complement strand
CGTCCGGCTGCTCGTCGACCTTGGTCGGCTTGGGCTCGTCGGGCTGGGCGGGCTCGTCCGGCTGAGCGGGCTCGTCCGGCTGCTGAGGGCCCATCGCGACTGGCCCCGAGGACTCAGGCTTGGGCCGCGTCACCGTGAAGGCGTGCTCAGCCCACTCGGGGTCGTCGGCGAAGACCACGATCTGGTCCCCGTCCAGCCAGGCGCCCTGGATCCGACCGCTCAGGTTCTCGTCGGCCGCGCCGGCGAGCTCCCAGCGGACCTCTGCGCTGTGGCCGCCCTCGGTGGTCGTGAAGGTCGCCTTGCCAACGAGCTGGCCCTGCTTACGCTCCAGCTCGAAGGAGTAGGCCTCCCAGCGCCCCTCGCTGTCCTCGCTGAGGGAGCCGGTCACCTTGGTCCCGTCGTCCTGGACCTCGAAGGTGGCCCCGTCGTCGCGCTTCCAGCTCCCGGCGTAGCTCTCCGCCAGCGGGAAGGAGGGCTTCGCGGGCTGCTCGGGGCCTTCCTGGGCGGGCGTGTCCTTGCCTTGCTGCTGCTTGGGCTGGTCGTCGCCTCCCTCGTCGGAAGAGCTGCAGCCGTAGGCCAGCGCCGCCAACAAGGAAGCGGAGAACAAGAGCCCATAGCGGGCGCGCGAGAGCCTCATGGCCCCTCCTCTCAGGGAAAAGATCCCGCGGGCCGCGGGGTCTCCCTGGTCCTTCGAACGCGCGACTATAGCCCAGCCCACCCACCCAGGCTACGCGTCCCAGTCCCCAGCCCCTCGAGCGGCGCACGCTGGCCCTCCGGCCGCCCGAGTTCGCACCAGGAGGGTCTACGCGTTACGGATTGGGTTGCGCGAGTGCGCGTAACAAGTTTTCGTGTGGGGTAATGCGCCGAGTGATTCGGCGGGAGGTCCCATGCAGGACTCGTTGGGCTGGACTCGAGTTGGACTGCCGCTCTTGGCGGTCGTGCTCTCGGCGAGCACCGCGTCAGCGGCCAGGGTCGAAGGCTTCTTCGATCGAATGGAGGCCGAGGCGGATCGCTACGTCCTCGTGCTCCAGGACGGCGGTCGCTACTACGTCGCGCCCAAGTTCTACGCCAACCACAAGAAGGTGATCGGTCCGGGGGCGATCAAGCAGGGTGAGAAGGTCACCTTCGACGCCGACGAGACCCGCTACCTGACCAAGATCTACGTGGAGAAGGTCGCCCGGACGAGCGGGCGCACGCTGCGGCCTGGGGTCTTCGACCGCTACGACAGCAAGCTCAAGCTGATCTGGCTGACCGACGGCTCCAACTACGCCGTCCGCCAGGACCCGCCGCTCGAGCGGAAGAAGCTGGCGACCCTGCTCACCTTCCAGCGCGGTCAGCGCATCCAGCTGATGATCCAGGACGACAAGGTCGTCGACCTGGCCAAGGGGCCCAAGCGAGGCGAGGAGGAGGACGAGACCGTCCGCAAGATCCTGAACGCCAGCCGCCCCGGCGATGCCCCGGTGCAGCTCAAGCTGCGCAACGACCCCAGCTTCAAGAACTTCAAGATCATCGCGATCCGGGCCACCGAGATCGTCGTCAGCCCGCAGCTGCCCAACGCGAAGGAATACAAGGGCCGCGTCACGATGCGACGCGACCGCTTGGCCGAGATCGTCAACCCCGCCGCGGACGAGCGGATCGAAGAGGACGGCGGCGAAGAGGGCGGCGAGAAGAAGAAGGATCCCTTCGAGGCGGCCGACGCCCAGGTCGGCGACATGATCGGCGTGGGCTTCGTCACCGGGCAGCTGATCCAGCTCAACGAGGAGACCTACACGCTCCGCTCCTGGCGCAACGGCCGCTGGGAGGCCCTCCCGCAGCCCCAGCCGCGCAAGAGCGCGAAGGGCGTGCGCCACGTCAAGCTGGTCAACCAGCAGCAGACCCGCCTCGAGCAGGGCGAGCTGGAGCTGAGCGTCGAGCGCTCGCTCAAGCTGCAGCGCGGCGGGCTGGTGTTCGACGTGACGCTGGTGCACACCTCCAAGGACCTGATCCTGGTGGACCTCCAGCTGCGCTTCCACCTCTCGACCAACCCCTGCATGGAGGCGAAGCAGAAGCCCGACCGCACCGTGTCGCGCACCCTGACCGTGCCCATGTTCGCGGGTCAGCGCGAGACCCTGCACCACGAGATCTCTGACGAGGCCTACAAGGACGGGCGCGTCGAGGTGGTCCTCTTCCCGCGCAACCAGGTCAGCATCTCCTCGAAGCAGGCGCGCAAGCATCTGGTCCAGGCGATCGCGAACAACGAGAGCGTCGAAGCCCTCGGCGGCGTCTACCAGGCGGCCGCGGTCAACGGTGACCCCGACATCTGCCGCTTCATGACGGCCCGCGCGCTCGATGTGCGCGGCCAGATCGAGCGCGGCAAGTTCGAGGCGAACACCAAGGCCCACGAGCTCGAGCTGCGCAAGGGTCTCGACGCCTACGGCGCCAAGGCGGCGAAGCTCATTCTCGACGAGCTCTTCGGCCTCGACCGACAGCTCAAGAGCTGGGGCATGCGCGGCGGCCAGATCGTCCAGGTCCCGCTCCCCGCCAAGGAGCGGGCGCAGACCTACAAGCGCAAGCTGATCGCGCTCCTCGCCGTGCTCAAGCACGGCCTCGAGAAAGACGTCGGCGGCGAGCGCCTGTTCGACCTCTACCTGCGCCGCGCGGAGGACTTCAAGGAAGACATCATCAAGGCCTACCAGCGCAAGCCGAGCGACGCGGTGGCCAGCCTGCTCCAGGTCGCCGTGGACGTGAAGGACCGCGAGCGGGCCGAGAAGGCCACGATCCTGATGCGTGAGCTGGGTGAGCCGATCCTGCCGGCGCTCTTCAACGAGCTGAGCAAGAAGGGTATCGACCCCGGCCCCTTCCGCGACATGCTGCGCAAGGGCGAGACCCCGGCCCAGGAGATCGTCAAGGCCGTGGTCGACAAGCTGGTCGCCCGCGCCTACGAGCAGATCCAGAGCGAGCTGAGCGCCGCCGTCGAGACGGCGAGCAACCAGCGCGCGAACAAGGAGTTCGACAAGGCCCTCGCCACCCTGCGCGGCGTGCTCTCGCGCGAGCCGGCCCACGTGGCCGCCAAGAAGCTCCTGCCCGAGGTCCTGATCGACAGCGCCCGCCAGATGCGCGCGGCAGGCAACCGCGGCCAGGCCGCGCTCGCGCTGCAGGAGGCGGCGGACCTGCTCAAGGGCCCCGAGCGGAGCAAGGCCACCACCCCGCTGGGCGACATGCTCGTCGAGGCGACCAAGGAGGAGCTCGCGGCTCCGGTCGTCAAGGCCGCCCCTCACGGCGCCGCCGAGCCGATCAAGCCGGTCCAGCAGGGCTCCGTCTACACGGGCCGCGATCTGGCTGAGAGCGAGCTGCAGGACTGGCTCGAGGTCGACCTCGAGGACGGCAAGAAGGGCTACATCCGCAAGGCGCTGGTGGCCCCCGCCGAGTCGGGCAAATACCGCGTGACCCAGTCCGAGGTCCCCTACATGGTCCTCGAGGCCCAGCTCGAGAACGCGCGCAAGTTCGCGCCGGCTTCGGCGCCGCGCGCCAACGAGCTCCTCGGTCGCCTCTCGGCCCGGGAGGGTGAGCGCCGCTACAAGGCCGGCGACTTCAAGAACGCGCTGGCCTACTTCAACGTCGCCGCCGAGCACGCCCCCACGGACCCGCGCCTGGCGCTGCGCTGGAAGTGCTGGACCAAGGCCAACACCGCCCCGCTCGTGGGCGTGGGCGCCGCGATCGCCTTCGTGGTCGCGCTGGTCGTGATGCAGCTCTTCTCGCGGCCCAAGAAGATCAAGTTCTCGGGCGAGTATCGCCACTACGGCGCCGATCGCTCGCGCCGTGAGCGCGACATGGACGTGGAAGAGTAGCCGCGGCCCGTGCGCCTCAGCTCCACGACCTCCTTGTCGGTCGGCCTCGCGGCGGCGCTCTGGCTAGGCCTGAGCCAGCCGCTCGCGGCCGATCCGGACGACGAGACCAAGGGAGCGCCGGCCGCGGGCCAGCGCGTCGACCCGGAGGTGTTCGAGGAGGCCTGGCAGAAGGTCAAGAGCAACTTCTACGACCGCGGCTTTCACGGGGTGGACTGGGTCGCGATCGGCAAGAAATACCGTCCGCTGGTCAAGAGCTGCCGCACCCAGCGTGACCTCTACCGCCTGATCGACCGCATGGTGGGCGAGCTCAAGGCCAGCCACGTCACGACCATCGACGGCCGCTACTACCGGCGCTACCTGCGGGGCGCGAAGGCTTCCTCGCGCTACGGGCTCTCGCTGACCGCGCTCCCGGAGGGCTTCTTCGTCAGCCGCGTGCTCGAGGGCAGCGCGGCCGACGCGGCCGGCGTCCGCCGCGGCGACCGCGTGGTCTCGGTCGACGGGATCCCGCCGCACCCCAACCACCCTCGCCTGCTGCCGAAGCCCTACGAGGAGCTCTTCGCGGGTCCGCGCAGCTACGTGGTCTACCCCGAGCAGGAGACCCAGCGCGCCGAGCTGGTCCTGCAGCGCACCCCCCGCCCCCTGGGCCGCTATCGAGTGACCCTCCGTCCGCACCCCTGGAGCGAGCAGGACGCCGGCCGCTTCGGCGCCAAGATCGTCGAGCGCCAGGGCTTCAAGCTGGGCTACTTCCACGTCTATCACCTGATCGACTCGGCCTTCGTGACCATGCTCCACGACTTCCTCCTGGAGAACCGCGAGGAGCTCGACGGGATGGTCCTCGATCTGCGCGGCATGGGAGGCGTGCCTCGCTTGGCGGACGCGATCGTGTCCTTCTTCGACCCGACCCACCAGGGCCCCGCGATCCACGACGACCGCCGCAAGCGGCGCCGCGGAGACCTCTGCGGGGCGATCTTCGGCAAGCCGGTCGTGGCCCTGATCGACGAGAGCGCCCGCTCGGTCAAGGAGCTAATGGCCTTCAGCTGGCGCCGCAAGAAGATCGGCCCCCTCGTGGGGCGCACGACGCGCGGCGCGGTGATCGGGGCCATGTTCATGCCCCTCAAGGACGGCGGGAACATGATGGTCCCGCTGATGGACGTGCGCCCGCTGACGGGCGGCGTCCACCTCGAGCAGCTGGGGGTCGCCCCCGACGTCGTGGTCGAGAACCCGCTCCCCTATGCGGCTGGGCGCGACGCGATCGAAGAGAAGGGCTACGAGGTCGTGATCGGCCAGATCCTGGCTGCGCGCCGCAAGGGCAAGAAGAGCGGCTGGTACTAGTTCGCGAGCGATAGCTCCGAAACGCGAAGGAGCTGCCGCCAGAGCGACGGCTCCCTCTCTATCGAGACAATGAACTGTGAAAACTGGAAAACTCGAAGAAGGCAGCTCCGCCGAGCAGCCACCGCGCTTTCCAGTCTTCGGCGGCCCGCTGCGCGGGCCTGGTCGCCTGCGGCGACATGAAATGCGCTCGGACAGGCCTGCACGAGCATTCCCGTTCCAGCTCGAGAACGGCACGCACGATTGGGACCTCGCGACTACTCGTCCTTGGGCCCCGCCGAGGTGTCGCCCGCGTAGTAGCGATCCCGCCGGTCTTGCTCGATCCAGCCGATCTCCCAGGCGGTCTCCACCCCGACCCGCATCTGATCGAAGCTCTTCAGCGAGCCCTCCTTCTCGCCTGGCCCCAGCGGGATCCCCTGCGCCATGACCTCGGCGTGCTCCTGGGGGTGACGCGGCTCGGCGAAGGGCGCCACGTAGCCCGTGGGGAAGGCGCAGCGCTGGCCCTCGTATTTGTCGGTCGCGCCGAAGAGGTGGAAGAGCTCGTGGCCGACGTTGATCACCGCGCTCTCGATCCCGTGGCGGTTGAGCGGCGCGAACACGAAGCCGCTGCGCGAGCGGCGGTCCGCGACCGAGTGGACCTTGTCCAGGTAGGGGGCCTCGCTCGGCCGGTAGAAGAGCACGTAGATCGAGTTCGCCGCCTCGCTCGGGTTCTGCTCGCCGATCTGGTGGAAGTAGTCGAGGAAGGCCTTGGTCCGCTCGTAGCGCTGCATGAAGCTCAGCTCCTCGCCGCTGCGGGGAGGCGAGGGAGGCATCGCGCTGACGGCGATCGGCCCCTGGACGTCGAACCCGACCGGGGTCGAGTTGCCGACGGGCCGGAAGCGCCGCTGCTCCTGCTTGATCCAGTCGCGCAGCGCGTCGAGGCTCGCGATCTCGTCGCCCAGGAAGGCGTATTCCCGCAGGCCGCCGATCAGCTCCTCTTCGTCGGAGTCGAGGGAGCCGGGCACGATCAGGCGCACCACGACGTGCTCGGTGCGCTCCCAGTCCGGGGTCCAGGACTCGGCCAGCTTGACCTGGCCGTACTTGAGCGCGACCCCGAGCAGGACCGCGAGCAGGATCAGCACCCGGACCTTGGCGAAGGAGAGCCTGCGCCCCTGCTCGGGCTGCGGGGCACCCCAAGCCGACTCAGGGCCTACTCCAGGGGCGTGCACGTGCGCTCCCAGCGCGGCCACAAGCGCCGCGGGTGAAGCGAGAGCAGCACCCCCAGCACACGACCCTCGATCCGCTCGCGGGCCACGAAGCCAAACACGCGCGAGTCTGCGCTGTTGTCGCGGTTGTCTCCCAGGACCAGCACGTGACCCGCCGGGACGCGCACGGGTCCGAAGGAGCGGGGCACCCGGCGGCGCGGGGTCACGAGCAGGTCGTGGCTGCGCCCCGGCGCGAGCTCCTCGCGCAGGGCCACTTGGGGGAAGCCCTCCGGCTGAGGCAGCCCGTCGTGGGCCGCGTCGGGCAAGCGCTCGTAGCGAAGCGGCGTCCCGTCGATCACGAGCCGGCCGCCCACGAGCTCGACCAGCTCGCCCTCGACGGCGACGACCCGCTTGAGCAGTCGCGTCTCGTCGAGGGGCGAGCGCAGCACGACCACGTCGCCGCGCGCGGGGTCGCCCAGCTCGGCGAGCTTCCAGCCCGTGAGGGGGAAGCGCAGCTCGTAGGCCAGCTTCGAGACGAAGATCCGGTCGCCCTCGAGCACCGTGGGCTTCATGGAGCCGGTCGGGACGTCGTGCCAGTCCGCCACCGCCGAGCGGAAGGGAGCCACGATCAAGACCGCGAGCAAGAGCGGCTTCAGCCAGGCGCGCGCGAACTCGCGCGCGCGCCCGCGCACGCCGCCTGACGAGCGCCGCGCCTCCGCAGCGGCGGAGCGCTCGCTCGAGTCGGAGTCGTCGCGAGTGGCCTTGGGGTTCGGGGTGGATCGACTCACCTGGGCTGCTCCCCTCCTCCGGTGACCTCAGGGTGCCAGGCCCAGGCAGCTCTGGCAAGTTGACGAGGCGAGCGCGCTCGCGGTTCCGTATGCTCGCGGCGGTGACGCACTCCCCCGAGCAAGCGCGCGCAGCCCTCGAGCTGCTCAGCGACCTCCGCCTCCGCACGGCCCCCCACACGAGCGCCGCGCGAATGCTCAACACGGAGCTGCGCCAGACCTTCCGAGTCAAGCGCCCCGCGGACGCCCTGGCCCTCTTCCCCATCGCCCTCGGCCAGCGGCCCGGCGACGCCCTCGTGACCCAGGCCCTGCTCGAGTGGTCGCTGGCCCTCGGCCTGCACGCGGCGATCAACCTGGCCGACCTCAAGGCCACCCGGCAGGCGCTGGGCGAGCTGGTGACCCACCTCCCGGCCTGCGAGGGGCGAGCGGGCGCCGTGTTCGCCTGGTCCCGGCGAGCCCGCGACGTGACGGAGGCCATGGCTGCGCTCGTCGGTCGCTCGCCGGTCATGGACGAGCTGCGCACGCAGACCTGGCGGGCGGTGTTCACCGACGACGTGCGCAAGGCCCTCGCCCTGCGGGCCCCCCACCGGCTCTCGGTCCTGATCACCGGGGAGCCGGGGACCGGCAAGGAGATCGTGGCGCGCACGATCGCCGCAGGCCGCGGCCCCCTCGACCCCGAAGGCGAGGAGCCGGGCCCCTACGTCGCGATCAACATCGCCTCCCTGACACCTGCCCTGGCCAGCTCCGACCTCTTCGGACACGTGCGAGGAGCCTTCACCGGATCGACCCAGGACCGCCGCGGCCTCTTCCACGCCGCGTCGGGCGGCGTGCTCTTCCTCGACGAGATCGGCGACGCCTCGGCCGAGGTCCAGGTCCGCCTGCTGCGCACCCTCCAGGAGGGCACGGTCCGACCCGTCGGCTCCGACGAAGAGCGCCGGGTCGAGGTCCGCGTGCTCGCCGCGACCAACCGCGACCTGGCTCGCCCCGAGGCGGGCTTCCGCCCCGACCTGCTCGAGCGGCTCTCGGTGCTGCGGGTCGCCTGCCCGCCGCTGCGCGAGCGACGCGAGGACACCGCCGAGCTGGTGCGCCACTTCGTGAGCGAAGAGATCGACGTCGGCGCCTGGCCGACGATCGTGGACGAGGTCCTGGAGCGCGTCGAAGCCGAGACCCGCGCCTGGTCCTGGCCCGGCAACGTGCGCGAGCTGCGCGCGGTCACCAACCGGGTCCTGGCCGGCCAGCCCGCGCTCTTGCCCGGCGGGGTCGGCGGCCAAGGCCGCCCCCTCGGTGACCAGCGGGCGGCGCTCCTCGGCCACTTCGGCGTCCGCTCCCTCGAGGAGGTCAAGCACCTCTACAGCGAGGCGGTCCTGGAGCAGGTCGAGGGCAACAAGTCCGAGGCTGCGCGCGTGCTCGGGATCGACCGCAACACCCTCTTCCGCTACCTCAAGGCCGCCGCCAAGAGCCGCGCCTCGACACCGGGAGCCGCGGACGACACCATGGGGGCGGAATGAGCGAGGAGACCACCAGCCAAGACGCCTCCGCCGAGGGGCTCGACCCCGCCGGCGGCGGGCTGCCGGCCAAGCAAGACGCCGGGCGCCCGCGCTCCAAGTACGAGGACCCCGAGGAGTTCCTGCTCGACCTGATCGAGCGCGCCGACGACGAGCTCGGCACGGGCGCCGCCGAGATCCTGGGCGCGGTGGCGGGCGCCGCCCTGGCCCTCTTCGTCCCCTTCACCCGCGGGCTCCTGCTCCGCGGTGTGATCGGCTCGGCGATCGGGACCCTGGTCGGCAAGAAGATCGCGGAGCACGACCCTGCCTGGTTCCGACGCCGACTCGAGCTGGCCCTCGACCGCTACGAGGAGATCAACCGCCTGCACGACTCGGGGCGCTGCAGTCGGCGCGCGCGTGACGAGTACATCGACGACCTCGCCCAGCGCTTCTTCGACCGCTCGGACTCGCTGCTGGAGTAGCTCAGAGCTCACTCCTCGTTCCTGACCGAGAACTCAAGTCGTGTAGGAGCTGTCGCTGTCCACGACAGCTCCCTCCTCAGCGAGTCTTGAGCTGGGAAAACTCGAAAACTCGCAGAAGGCAACTCCGCTGAGTCGTCAGCGCGCCTTCCAGTTTTCCAGTTTTCTCAGTTCAATCTCCGGAACGCGAAGGAGCTGTCGCTCTCAGCGACAGCTCCCTCGCTTCGTCGTGTTCCGGGCACGGGCACGGGCACGGCTGACGATCTCACACAACTCGGGCCACCCGCTCGTGAGGCGAGGGCGTCCAGACGTGGCGCTTCAGGGAGGAAAGCAGGAATCGAGGAAGGACAGGAAGGCTGCGGCTGGCGGGTAGGCGAAAGCAGTCACTCGAGCAGCGCTGGCTACGCTTCGCTCCTCGAGGCCGAGATCGCAGATCTTGCCGATTTCCTCTCCTTCCTCACTTCTTGCTTTCCTTCCTACAGCGCCACGTCCAGTCGCCTCCGACCGTCCTCGCGCCGCTCGGAGGCCAGGCCCGAGATGTGTGGAGTGGTCAGACGGGCACGGGCACGAAGCACCGAGCTCACTCCTCGCCTTCGCCCTCGTCGAGGCCCTTGACCTTGGCGTCGGCGCGCGAGGCCCGCAGGACCTTGGTCAGCTCCTTCTTGTCGAGCCACACCCCGTGCAGGGAGCAGTGCTCCAGGATCACGAGCGGATGCTCGCCGAAGCCCATCCGGCGCATTGGCTCCTGGCAGTGCGGACAGAGGCGCTTGCTCTGCCCCGCGAGGTGGTCGAGGGCGTCCTGCAGCAGCGCGTGATAGGCCGTGCGGACGCCGACGCTCCCCGTGGCGTTCTTGACGTATTCGCCCAGGGCGTCGGTGGTCACGAAGAGCCCGAAGCAGGTCGTGCAGCCGAGGAAGCCGACGTCGCGCTCTTCGATGTCCTCGAGCAGGGGGTGCTCTTCGCAGGTCGGGCAGCGTGGCTCGCTCATGACTCCTCCTCCAGGCGCAGCTCCCAGCTGACCCGCACCTCGTCCTTGACCTTGAGCGCCCCCATCAGGGCCTTGTAGGGCGTGACCCCAAAGCGCGTCTGAGCGAAGCGCACCTCACCCGAGACCCAGAGCGAGCCCTCGCGCTCCTCCCAGGTCGCGCTCAAGGGGAGATCGGCGCTCCGACCACACAGGGTGAGCTGCCCCTCGGCGCGGATCCGCGCGCCTGCGAGAGTCCCGCTCCCGCGCCAAGTCAGCGTCGGGTGGCGCGCCGCGTCCAGGACCTTGGGCCCCGCGAGGTTGCGCTCGATCTCGGCGTGGTCCTTGGCCGAGAGCGGGGTCACTCGGCCCTCCTTGACCTGACCCTGCACCCGCAGGGCGCTGACCTTCAGCTCGACCTCGATCGACTCCAGCTGCGCTCCGCTCCGCTCCACGCGGACGGCGAACTCGCTCGGCTCGAGGCAGAGGTCGTGGGCCACCTTGGAGAGCAGGCCCTCCTTCTCGGTCCAGAGCCTCAGGGTCGAGGCAGCAGGGTCGGCGCGCAAACGACTCATGCCGAAGCTTAACGGAGCGGCAGCTCCTTCGGGACTGAGCTAGGCTAGCCCCGATCCATGAGCACCGAGAGCCACGATCGCGACGCGCTCTTCCTCCAAGCCGCCCTGCGCAAGGAGCTGCTGACCCCTGGCGAAGGCGAGGCGGCCCAGGCGCAGGCGCGCGAGCGTGGCCTCAGCCTGGCGGACGTGCTCGTCGACGAGGGGCTGATCACCACCCGCACGCGCGACACCCTCCTGCGCGACGTCGACCGCGCCAGCGGACGCCAGCCGGCGGTCCCGCCCAGCGCAGCCTTCGCGCCGACCGCCGCGACCCCGCCGCCGCCCTCGGCGGAGACCGTCAGCCTGCCCCCGCCCGACGCCTTCCCCGAGCGGGTCGGCGCCTACGAAGTGCTGGAGAAGCTCGGTCAGGGCGGCATGGGCGCGGTCTACAAGGCGCGAGACGTCAACCTGCACCGCGACGTGGCCCTCAAGGTCCTCGCCCCCAACGTGGCCGCGGACCAGGAGATGGCCGACCGCTTCCTGCGTGAGGCCCGGGCCGCGGCGGCGATCAACCACCCCAACGTGATCACGGTCCACGGCGCCGGCGAGGCCGAGGGCCTGCGCTACATGGCGCTCGAGTACCTCCCCGGCGGAGACGCCGAGCAGCTGATGCGCAGCTCCGGCGGCAGGCTCAGCGAGCGCCGCGCGCTCGAGGTCGCCCGCGACTGCGCGCGCGGCCTGGTCGCCCTGGAGCGAGCCGGGCTGGTCCACCGCGACCTCAAGCCCGCGAACATCTTCATCACCGAGCACGGGGCGGCCAAGCTGGCCGACCTCGGCCTGGCCCGCACCCAGGTCGGCGACGACCGCATGACCCAGACCGGCGCGATCGTGGGCACCCCCGCCTTCATGGCGCCCGAGCAGGCGCGCGGCGAGACCGACCTCGACATTCGCACCGACGTCTACGCCCTGGGGGCCTCCCTCTACAGCCTCCTGACCGGCAAGCCCCCCTTCAGCGGGACCACGGCCTTCGTCGTCGTCAGCAACCTGCTCAACCAGCCGCCGCCCGACCCGCGCCGCGAGCGGCCCGACCTCGCCTCCAGCACGGTCGCGCTGGTCCTGCGGGCCATGGCCAAGGAGCGGGCCGAGCGCTTCGCCGACGCCGCGAGCTTCCTCGAGGCCACCGAGCGCGCGCTGGCGGGCGCCTCGGGCGCCGCGCCGGGGCCGCGACCAGCATCGCCGACGGCGCCGACCGCCGACCTCGGACCTGCCCCGGCCCGCGACGCCACGAGCCCGGCCGCTCCGACTCCAGCTGCGGCCCCGACCGCGATCGCCGGTCCCGCGAGGGCGTCCGCCGGGCCCGCCCTCGCCCGGGCCGAGCCGCCCCTGCCGCCGCCGAGCTGGTGGGCCGAGCGCACGGTCGTGCAGAAGATCCTCCTGATCCTGCTCGGCTTCCCCCTCATCTCTTGTTGCTGCTTCATCGCGCTCCAGCTAGCGATGTGACGTGGACTGGTCCTACGAAGAAGACAACTTCCAGTCCTCTCGCTCGTGGGGACCCAAGGAGCGCCTCGGCCTCGACCGGGTCGGCGACTACCGGGTCGAGGACGAGCTGGCCCGCGGCGGAATGGGCGCCGTCTACCGCGGCCGCCACGCCGAGCTCGACCGCCCCGTCGCGATCAAGCTCCTCCACGGCGGGCTGAAGAACGAGGCCCAGCTGACGCGCTTTCGCCGCGAAGCCGAGGCCCTCGCGCGTCTGAGCCACCCCGGGATCGTGGCCGTCCACGCCTTCGGAGAGGAGGCGGGCTGCCCCTACATCGTGATGGACCTCGTCGAGGGCAGCACGCTCGAGCAGCTGCTCGAGGCGCGCGAGCTGCCCGAGCGCTACGCGGTGGAGCTCGTGCGCGAGGTCGCGCGCGCGCTCCACCACGCCCACGAGCAAGGCGTGATCCACCGCGACCTCAAGCCGAGCAACATCCTCCTCGACGAGCGCGGCCAGCCGCGCGTGACGGACTTCGGCCTCGCGGGCGAGCTGGAAGAGCGCGCGCGCCTGACCCAAACGGGCCAGTTCATCGGCACGCTGGGCTTCGCGCCCCCCGAGCAGATCGCCTTCAAGCGCGACCAGATCGACGCCCGCTCCGACGTATTCGCGCTCGGAGCGACCCTCTACACCCTCCTCACGCGACAGCCCCCAGGCCACCAGGAGGGGGCCCCCTACGCCATGCTGGCCCAGGTCCTCGGCGACGAGATCCCCCCGCCGAGCACGGTCCGCCCCGGCCTCGACCCGCGCCTCGACGCCGTGTGCCTGCGCTGCCTCGTGGCCGAGCGAGACGAGCGCTACCCCAGCGCCGCCGCCCTGGCCGACGACCTGGACCGCTTCCTGGCCGACGAGGCCGTGACCGGCAGCCGGGTCGGCTTCCTGCAGCGGTTCAAGCGCCGCCGCCGCCCCCTGCTGCTCGCGCTCGCCCTGCTCCCCGGGCTCGCGGTCCTGGCCTGGAGCGCGCAGCGCCTGCGCGACTCCCCCAGCGCGACTTCCGCCGGACGGACGCCCGCCCCCGCCGCCAGCGAAGCGCTCGCGATCGACTGGGACGTCGAGGTCGAGACCGCGCTCGACCTGCCGGGCGCGCACGCCGACGCCCTGGCGCTCTTCAGCGACCCCACCCAGCCCGAGCTCTTCGCTCGCCTGGAGCAGCGCCTGGACGAGCTGAGCGCGGCCCTGGCCGCGCCGGAGGAGGAGCTCTTCGCCGCGGGCGCGCCCGCGCAGCTCGAGGCCTTGCGCGCCGAGCTCCGCGCGCCCTTCGCCGCGCCCCAGCCAGCCGCGCTCCGCGCCGCCCGCCAGGGCCTCGAGCTCGAGCTGCACGCCCGGAGCGAGGGACCCGCCGTCCTCAACGCCGAGCTCGAGCGGCGCCAGGAGGGGGTCGACCCCTCGCTGATCAAGCGCGCGCGGCGGATCGCAGCCTGGCTCGAGCAGGGACTCCTCGAGCCGCCGCCCGCAGCCCGCGCCGCCCTCGCCGACGCCCTGG
>MDTG01326604.1_pt1 | contig 13624 bp, 6 predicted proteins | sample 811421 | NCBI WGS metagenome assembly MDTG01 (sample SAMN05326645, study PRJNA326480) | marine metagenome | isolation source: seawater | place: Pacific Ocean: South East | collected 2011 | reverse complement strand
GGTAGCGTTCACACCTGAACCGACGATCGAGGGATACGCCCACCCGTCACCTCCGCCATAAACAAAACCGCCTTCGACCACAGCCTGGAGATGACGCTCGTTAAGGCCCTGCGATGGGAGCTTCATCGCAGCAACGTGAGCACGCGCAGAAATCTCTGCCGCGTGACGCATCATGGCCACCTCTTCGGCCGACTTTCTCAGCCGAAGTTCAGCGATTCGGGCGCTTGGGTCCTCAAGGGCCACTGGGCCAGTGCCGAGTTGCTGCCGGGGACGTGAGCGTTCGGTCATGGCGACACGAACCAACTCGTCCAGCGACGTGTCGATGCCTTGGCGAAGGAGGACACGACTGACGTTCTGCAGAAGGTCGCGGACCACATCGTCACGATCGTGAATGCTGTGAGTACGGTCCACCATGCCGAGGGCAAGAACGCCTTCAGCACCAAGGCGGCGGCCTTCCCAGATTTCCTTGAGGGTGTCCTTTGGTTGGACGCAAAGACCCCACAACCAACTGCTCCCATCGTGGAACGCGTATCCCATTGATTCGGGCTCATGCCAGTCGGTCAAGTACACCAAATCAGACGATGTCCGATAGCGGTAGTGAACGTCGTTCGACCGAGTGGATTCGTGGGGTGCTGGGAGCAAGATTAGCGTGTCTGTGGACAAACCTGAGGTCAGCCTTGCTTGACGCGCACGAACCTCGCTTTTGCTGAACGCACCCGGTGCGGGGGGCAGGTCGTTGAAGACCCCGGCGAACATGGTCGTAGGAGGAGGCGACATGCTATCAAGCGTTGCTCGTAAGTTCAGTGTTCAGGCTCGCTTGGCCACGTTGGAATGTTGGCCCGGTCTTTGCGATGGCGAACGAAAAACAGACCTGCAAAACCAAGGCCAATGATGACCAGGACGAGGGGGCCAACCACCACAGCATCTCGAAGCGGTGCGGCATCGTCCACTACCTCGAGTGTGAAGGCGATGTCCGTCATTGCACCGTCGTCGTCCACAACCTCGAGACGAACCTCAAATGTCCCTGCTTCCTGAAATCTATCGCCAGTCAGTTGTTCCACGCCTGAAAGACGGAGGTCTTCCCCAATCCACCACACGTGGTTGAGGCGCAGCATGTCACTGGGTGTGTCGCTTGACGTCGAGGCATCAAGGACCAATGGTTGCCCGAGTTTGACCTGGAGCACATCGCCGTTTTCGAGCACAGCGCCGTTGAGACGAAGGCCCGCTACTGGAGGGAGGTTTACGACATTCAATGCATGGTGGGCCGTTTGAGTCAAACCGGCACCGTCTCGAACCGTTGCTACGATGTCCCATGTGCCAGCCACCTCAGGCTGAATGGTGAATTCCGAGCTGTTTGCAAGAGCATCCAGAACGGTAACTGCCCCGTTTGGTGAGGTGGCTCGTAAGTCGACCAACGACACCAACTCGCTTGTGGCATCGGTTGCGTTGACCACCACCAAGACACGGTCGGACTCATTCGCCGAAGAAGCAGATTCGATGGAGACTTCTGGAGCAGTTTTGTCATGCAGGACGTGCCATGACAAGGAAGCAGACCGAGAAAGGACGCTATCGACGACCGTCACCGAAGTGACGGACCAATGGCCTTCAGGCATCCATTCTTGGGGTACAAGTTCGACAAAGGTGGACGAGCCATCTTGTGTGAGATCAGCGCTCAGAAGTGAAGCGGGAGATTTGCACACGCCACCGCTGCTCGAGGGACATCGCTCCATCTCAACCACAGAACCATTCGCTCGATCAGGTGGGAAAACAACAGGGAGTTCGAAGGAACGATTTCCAGAATCTGTAAAGACAACGTCATCCAGAGGCTGTGACAACCAAACAGGCGCCCATGCAAAAGCGCTTCCAAAAAACACCACCAACTCAGACGGTTGAACGTGATCCACTCCGAAATCGACGACAAATCTGCATGAACATCCCGCATCAACGACGGAAAGATTGTGCGACCACGTCCACATAGCATCACCACTTGGAGTGACTTTGTCCAGATAGGAGCCGTCGAAGAGCACGATCCCTGTTGAGGCATCGATGAGCTGCCACGTGACGGAATTGAGGGGTATTGTCGACGTACCGGTTAATTCGAACACGCCACTTGTGTGAACCTCACCATGTGCGTGATTGAAGGAAAACTGACCCGAGGTTGTCTCCTCTGCGGGTGCAAAAGGGACACATGGCAAGAGGAGCACGGCAATGAGAACAATGACCCGTGCCTGGACCATCATGACGCCGCCTGCTCACTCAGCGAATGGATCGCACAACTGGCCTTGACCTGGGAACGACAAGGGGTTCCTTGGGTTGGTGTCCCACTTGTATTCGCAATAATTGACGTGCCCGTCACCGTCGGTATCCACCATACGGTCTGCAGCATCGTACGGGTCGAATTCGAAGTGGTACTCCCACCCGGTGGCCATCCCGTCGTTGTCGTGATCTTGGTAGTAAACCTCAGGCCCGTCGTTCCATTCATCTCCGTCCGTGTCGTTGGTCACAGGGTCCGTTCCGTTTTGGAATTCTTCGAAATTCGTGTAATTCTCCAGGTTGTCGTAGAAGCGGACACCATCTGGTGTGTCGGGGCTGATGTGACACTTGCTGTTGGTGGGGTCGTCGTATCCTGGGCAGTACTTCTTCACCAGACCGCTACGGTTCAGCCCGTCGCGATCAGGATCTTCTAGGCCGTCAGTGATGCCGTCGAGGTCGCTGTCTTCCATGGACGGATCCATCACGCCGCGGGCGCCAGTGGACGCAATCGACAGGTTGTCGACCAGACCGCGTTCGAGGGCCAACTGACTGTAGAGCACTTCCCAGCCGTCGGGCAACTGGTCCTGGTCCGTGTCGTCGTCCACAGGATTCGTGTTCCAGCGATCTGGCGCCTCAGCCGAATTCATGAGCGAGTCGTTATCGACGTCGTAGTTGGCGTCGGCCAAGGAATCCAGCGACGGGTCGAGGGCCCAACGGCCCGAGCATCCATCGCAAAGTGGATTGGCAGGGATGGTAAATCCACTGAGGTTCATCTGCCAGACTTCGTACTTCGCTTCGAGAACGAATCCGCCGAGGTAATTTTGCCACATGTACCCGCCGGGTTCCATGAGGCAGTTGTTGGTCTGACTCGATTCGCAGCCTGGGCGAGACCACGAGCTTGCAGCCACCCACAGGCTGTGCGAATTGGTGTTGTCTTCTGCCGACTTGACCTGCATCTCCCAGCCGTCCAGCATTCCGTCCGCATCTGTGTCGTTGATGAGTGGGTTGGTCGGCTTTTGGAAAGGTCGAGGCACAAAGAGCACCTCGTTGCCGTCTTTGAGGCCGTCATCATCGGTGTCCGAGTTGTTGGCGTGGGTCAGGAAGTTGTCTTGTCCTGCGATCACTTCCTCACCGTCTTCCAGGCCGTCATTGTCGGTATCAAACATGCAGGCATCGGTGAAGTAGGACTCCCCTTCCCATGTAAAACCGGACAGGGCCTCGGCCTGATCACCGAGTCCGTCACCGTCCGTATCGGGGTTGGAGGCGTTCGAACCGGTATCGCACAGTTCACTGAACTCGATGAAGTCAGAGAGGCCATCGGCATCGGTGTCGTACAACCCAGGGTCGCTGGTCACCATGATCCGTTGCACACCGACGTTGACGACCAAGATCTCCCAGCCCATGACCTCAATCCCATCGCGGAGGCCGTCACCGTCCGTGTCGGCAACTAGTGGGTCGGTCGAGCGACCGTCGGCAAGACCGTCGCCATCGCGGTCGCGCGCGTTGTATTCCATCAGGTTGGTGAATTGCTCCTCCGGTTCCACGATGTCCATCCACACGTCGAGTCGAGACTCGATGACATCGCCCACGGCCACGTGAATGTCGTAGACGTAGCCGTCAACGGGGGAACCAAGCGAAACGGTCTGCTTGTTCCCGCCTGCGAGCGTAATTTGGCCGCGTGCGACGGTTTGATTGGCGATGACCCAGTCATCCAATTCCACGTCCACACCAATCACGGTCACGCTGTTGACCAGTTCAGCATAGATCACGGCCCCGTCGCCGTCAGCGTCCCAACCGTCCCTGTCAGGGTCCTCGTCACCGTTGGTCCCGTCACGAGGATGCAGCCCATTACTGGATTCCCATCCGTCGGGCATCTGGTCCAAATCGGTGTCAATGCGCCACGGCGAGGTGAAGTTGGTCGGTCCGAACGATTCCGCGACCAGATATTCTTCAAGGTTGTTTAATCCGTCTTCGTCCCAATCGCCGTACGCGTCGGAGGCGTTGGCTGGGTCGAGAAGCATGGAAGCGTCAAGGCCTTGATTCGTCTTGATTTCCTCGGTGAGGTCGGTCAGGTGGGAGTAGCAGTACTCAAATCCGTCCGGCATGCCGTCGCCGTCCGTGTCCCAATCGGATGGGCCGTTGAGCAAACCGTCACCGTCCATGTCGCCAAGGAACCACGCATCCTCCACCGTTTGGAACGGTGCAACTCGGTCAATGGATTGGACCAAGGCGACGTTGCACTCCTCGCCGGTTCCCACAAAGATGTTCACCAGTTGTGTTGAGACCTCGACGATGTCGTCAATCAGGTCTTGGTCCGAGTCCCGAGAGGTGGGGTCGGTACCGTATTTTTCCTCCAGCCAGTTTGGTAGCCCGTCATCGTCGGTGTCCAGGACGCTGTCGCAGGAGTGCTTGCCCTCTGAGTTGGCCAAGTCGTCCCAGCTTGGGTTGGACGGATCTTCCTCGTTTGCATCGTCGTAGTAGTCCTCCAATGCCTGTTCTGTGCCGGCATCGATGAGAAGGCAGTCCCAGTTGCCGCGCAACGGGTCGAAAAGCGTCACATCGCCACCGACCGTGGTGACGACGGTGGAATAGAGGGATTCCCAGCGGTCGTTCAACCCGTCGTTGTCGGTGTCCGCCCGCTGGGGGTCGGTTCCCAAATCTTGCTCGATCGTGTTGGTCAAGCCGTCGCGGTCAGGATCGCCGTTTGGTCCTTGGTTGGGATCCGGCCAAGCATCCGTCTCGTTCTTCTTCGTGGCGTCTTCGGTATCGGTGTCACTGGGATCGAGCGTGATATCGTCAGATTCACCGTTGTCGAGTGGGTTTAGCCCGTGAGCCACTTCCCAACCGTCTGACATTCCGTCACCGTCGGTGTCTGGGTCGTTGATGAGGGTCCCGTACTGGGTTTGCTCGAGGGTGTCAGGAAGACCATCTCCGTCAGAATCCAACGTTTCCGCTGATTCCGTGCCTTCGCCAAAGATGTCCTCTTCAGCGGCACTTTCGAAGTCACCAATGCGTTCGTTGGTTTGCCAGAATCCACTGATTCCCACGAACAACGAGCCGAAAATAAGCGTCGTAATGATGGCGACGTACGCCATCTGGTTGTGATTCATGGCCATGGCTAAGACCCCGTTTTTGTCCGTGCCTCGCGCCGGTTATAGAACTTCACGTGCGTTGTTCGACGCAAATCGAAGGACAGCGCCACGTTCCAAGGCCTTCAACGAGGTCGACCGACGCCGGAAAACCGCTCAGACTTACGGGTGTTCACCGGGGCGCCTCGTCCAGCCATGTCCAGGTCAGAAACCGACAGGCGTCGGGCAGGTCCACCGATAATGCTGCCCCCGATTTTTTGCTTCAATCCCTCAGCTGCTGCACGACCTCGGTAGGCGGAAGGGCCGATCAGCGCGTCGAGTGCGGCCCCGCCGTCCGTTGGGTCCTCTCGTTTGAGCCACCAACCTCGTCCAAGAGGTTTGGTTCGCGGTGATTTTGCCCGTTCCATCTTCGCTGCCCTCCGCTTGAGGCGTGCTTGCATGGAGCGGTCTGCCACCTCCTCGTTCCGTGAGGACAACCAAGCGGGCAAACCGATGTCGAGCACCACGCCATTGACCGTAAGCAAGAGACCCGTCAAGATGAGGTGCGTTCCAATTGGCGTGTTTCCTTCAGAGGGCACGGCTCTCTTTCGTTTCAATCGACGGCCAAGTTCGATCATCATGCGTTGATCGCGCTGTTTCACAACGTGACGCTGTTGTTGGAGGAGACGAATGTACATCAGATGAAGACCACCAAACGCTATCGCAGCGCCCACACCCACCGTGGTGCTGCGCAAGGTAGCCAGATAGGCAGCCCCCATACCCCACATCGGCACGATTAGCCCCAAGTGAATGAGGAAGGTCAGTGGTGACGTCCTGTGACCAGGACTGACCGCACGCCGGACGGCTTCGTGCGCCACGATCAACGCATTGGCGGTCAGCGCTTCATCCAGGCCTCCTCTTATGAGCGCCCCAGCCATCGGGTTGATCGGTGCCTCATCGAGGTAATTTCGGCCCTTAGCGCGTGGTTCCATCGCCATTGCTACCTCAAATTCTTCCATGTCCGGATGGTGGCCCATGAGCGCCATGAGGCTCTTCACCCGTGGGTCATTGGGGTCACTTGCATTCAACTCATCGAGCACGGTTCTTGCTTCATGCCAGCGGCCTTGGTCCACGAGGCAAAGGGCGACAGCGATTCTGGGTCGAACACCTGTCGGGTCGGATCGAACGCAATCCAAAGCGAGGTTGAGGGCCTCCTTGTGTCGACGCTGGGCGCGGAGCAGGGCCACGCGCGAAATGCGACCGATTCGTGTGAGACGGTCGTCGTGCCGATTCATCGTGTCGGGGTTTGGGTCCCACGATTCGAGCATCTTCATGATGTCTTGGAGATGGTCGATGGTGGAGTTGTTCTCCCAGTCCCAAATGTCGTCTTCATCCACACGACCATGCCACGGATCCAGCCACTCGCACAGGAAAGAGATCAATTCCGGCTCGTCGTAACCTTCGGGTTGCTCAAGACCGTAGAGCGCTTCACGTGCAGCGTCCAATCGACGGCTGGCGAGATAGGATGCCGCCAAAAGCAGGCGAGACTCATCGTCATCGCCTCCGGACTGTGCGAGCACTTTCTTTGCCTCTTCCGAGGCTTGAGGCCACAACCCGCGCAAAGCGAGTTCCCACATTTTTGCTCTGGCCTTCTCGTGACGGATGAGCGCTTCGTCGTCAGTAAAGTCGGCTAATTGCAAGCGTCGCAGCATGTCAATATCATCGTTCTGCGCTGCTTTATCGATCATCATGCGAAGGTTGTTGCCCTCGGTAAGCATGACTGCACCGTCCCGTCGTTGATCCGGATCGATGTCAAATCGCAGACCGCGGAGGCGGCCAAATTGGCTGATTGAAGCCAACCAGGTCAACATGAAAATGGCTTGACCGACCGCAATGAACATCCACGTGGTCAGAAGGCGCATCTCCTCGTCGAAAGCCTGCGATGCCAGCCAATCCGTGTACGGCATGACGTCCCCGAACTCTTTGTAACACACCAACAAAAGCAAGAGCACGGTGTATCCAGAGAACCCAGCAAAGCAAAAGGCAACCAATTTTCCACGCACACCGACCTCACTACGAATGTCACGTGGAGGGGCGAGTTGAACGCCAAAGGTTCCTCCAAACGATTGTCCCCCGAGCAGCAGGTTTCTTGTCAGTTCGAAAATAAAGGCCAGACCAACGATGGCCACGTTCAACGAAAGATACAACGAGAGCACCTGCGGGAGACTCTTCAGCGCCTCGAGTTGTCCGACGATTTCCATGATAAGGTCGATGTTTGAGTAGATGGAATAACCGATGATACCACCATAGTTGAGCATCTCTTCGCTGTTTGTGGGCTCAACAGAAACGACGTAAATCACCGTGACGATGCCGTTCAGGGCGGTCAGCGGCATGGTGAACAGGAAAAGGACGAGGACAACGGCCACGACCCGATTGACGAACTTCGGCCGCTCGGGATCGATGGCTGTGGTCTGACCACGGAACGACCTCCATTTGTTCAGAAGCAGGACGTTCCACGAAGCGCCCATGATTCGGCCGTAAGCGATGATGGTTGGGCCCATGAAGACCAGCATGGAAATGGCGATCCACTCTGGCGTGATTTGTCCTTCAAGTTGTAGACCGAGAAAAACAGTTCCAACCAACGCCGCCAACAACAAAGGAAGCGTCGTGAGGCGACCAAGTCTCGAAACAATACCCACTCTGATGTTGGATTTTCCCACACCGATCAACTGCGCGTTTAGGGTCTCCCATGGCGAAACAAGAATGGGCAGACCAACCAGCAAGGCGATGAGGAACAAGTTGGGTTGGTAGAAGGTGTTGGGATCAAAAACCAATTCCGCAATGAGAAGCAGAATCCCAGTCATGCCCATCATGTAGAGGATTGCTCCCCTGCTGACCGCACGCTCACCAAGCAACTCACGGGCTTCCTTAACCGTCTTTGAAATCCTATGAACTTCATACAGGTCGTCGTCAATCTCGAACGCCACTTGGAGGGATGCAAGCTGGCGTGGGACAAACCAACGCCAGAGCAAAAGTGCAGAAACCACGGCGATGCTGAACGGAATCGCAAGTTCGGGACTTGGCTCGCTCGGTTGAACGATGACCACCTGCGCTGCTGCAGCAGGAAGAAGCCAAACCGCGCCCAGCAGAATTGCTAGCGCTCGGTTCATGCATCAACGGGGGTCAAGGCTTGCTCAAGAATCCATCTCCGTTATGCCTGCTTGACGGTGCCGGTTGAGGAAGCGATCGATGCGGTCAAAGGCTTCGTCCAAAACCGAAACGTCGGCAAGATAGACCAATCGAACGTGTCCCTTGCCTCTGTGTGGACTGAATCCACTCCCATGCACCAAGAGAACATGCTCTTCATGAAGCAAATCCAACACGAATTGTTTGTCGTTCGATGCCCATGCACGGTCTGTGAGGCGGATGAACATGTAGAACGCACCTCCTGGGGCTTCAACCTCAAGACCCTCAATCGTAGCAATTCGGTCCAAACACCTCTGACGTTGTGCTTGGACGCGGTCCATGTATGCACCCATCCACGACCGGTCGCCAGTCAATCCTGCAAGGTAACCTTGTTGCGCGGGAGTCGAGGCGCACAAGCGCGAACGAAGCAGGCGTTCAAGCGCCTCCCTGACCTCACCCAAGGCTCCAAGTGGATCATGAAGACCAAACCAACCGATGCGCCAACCCGGTGCGAAGAACACCTTGGAGACGCCATTTAGGGTCACGACGGGCACGTCGCTTGAACGGCTGGCCACAGACACATGGTGGCCCGTAAAATCCAGAGCGTCATAGATCTCATCCGCGATGACCATGCATTGTGGCCAATCCTTGACGATGCCTAGGACAGCATCGACCTCTTCTGGCGTGGCGACGTTCCCGGTCGGGTTGTTCGGGTTGATCAACACGACGAAGCGAACGTGTTCACCCATTTTCGATTCAAGGTCGGTGAGGTCAATTTTCCACCCGTCGTTGGCATCAAGGTGGTATTCGACCGTGCTCGCTCCGTACATTTGCGGGTACGCCATGTAAGGTGGGTAATGAGGCCCTGGAGCGAGCACGACATCACCTTCTTCGAGCACCGCTGCGAAGAGCAGTTGAAGGGCTTCAGTAACACCGTGACAGACGTAAATGTCGTCCGATGTCGCGGGCCAACCTTTGCTCCGCTCCTCCTCTGCTACTGCCTCACGCAAAGCAGGAAGACCATACGACGGAGAGTACCCGTTCATGCCGTTTTGCACGGCCTCCGAATATGCGTCGACCATGTGTTGAGGTGTCGGAAGGCCTGGGTAAGCAATGGGGTCGCCGATGTTGAGTTTGATGATATCATGGCCCTCTGCTTCAAGGGCCATGGCCGGGACCACCACGTCGCGAATCGCATACTCGATGGACAAGGCCCTGGCCGCAGCACGAACCTCACCCTGGGTCATCTTCATGCCTCCATCATCTCGTCCACATCGAAGCCAGCCAGCATGAGAACACGTCGAAAGTGATGCTCTTCCACCGGTTGTATGGACAAGCGTTGCCCGCGGCGAATCAGAAGCATCCCCTCAAAACCAGGATCTTCCTTGATCACCTCCAAGGAAACGATGTCCGGACAAGCGGCCACAGGGGCAAGATCGACCATGCTCCATCGGGGATTTTCCTCGGTGGCTTTCGCGTCAAAATATTTCGACGACGGGTCCAGCGCGGTATGGTCAGGGTAGCCCTCACGGACGACTCGAGCAAGTCCTGCGACATGCGGAGGTTTGGTGTTCGAATGGTAATAGAGCACGAGATCACCGACCTTCATTTGGTCACGCATCATGTTCCTCGCTTGGTAATTCCTCACACCGTCCCAGTGCGTCTGACCGTCAGCGACCAGGTCCTCAAACGAATAGACGTGGGGCTCGGACTTCATCAGCCAAAGTGACCTCATGGATCACGGGGGGTCACCACGGTCATTGAATCCTCGCTTCACCACGCATCGCCGGAACGCTCCACGATTACGGCGTCGTAGACCACGTCCTCAACGAGAGACGGCTTTCGGCCAAGACCAAGCTTGGTGGCGAGGGCAGATTGTCCTCCCACCGTTGTCACGCCAGCCTTTTCGAGAGCCACGAAAATGGCCGGGAGCAAGACCAGCGCTCCCGCAGCAGCAACCCAAAGCAGGATTAAGATCACGGTCAGGAAAGGTTTGATTTCTGGGATTGGGATTTGGTATGCGGTCATCATGCCCAGACTTGTGACGGTGGCTGCCTCTGCAAGCGACATTCCGGTCCCAACAGCAGCGGTTCGAATCGCATCGATGCCCCCACCCAGTTCACGGATTCTGTTTGCAATGTGAATCGAGAAATCTACACCAACACCCACCAGGATGGAACCGATCATCACCGTCACCAGTGAAAGAGGCACGTCAAGTTGCCACATGACCAACCACTGCATGGCAACGGTGGCAATGACGGGGGAAGTGGTCAGCAAGGAGTATTTCAGGTCACGGAACACAATGGCCAGCGTGATGATGGTCAACACAACCGCGAAGGCAAGAGACCGCCATTGGGAGTCCACGATCAGTTTGTTCACTTCAATGGCGGTTGCGGCGACACCAGTGATGTCCTCTGCGTATTCACCTTTCGGACCTGCAAAGGCTGCGGCTTGTATGTTGATTTCGTCAACGCTAACCGCCGTGTCCGCTACAGGAATGAATGGCATGTCGACCAAAATAAGGGTCCGGTCGTAGTGCTCGTTGATGAACACCTGCAAGGTCTCCTCGGTGATGGACGCATAGAACACGTTGAGCAGGAAAATCTGCGACTGGCGGTCGCCTGGCAAGTTGTACTGGGAGGGGTTGGTCAAGACGTCCCAAAACGATGCGTCGGCGATGATCTCTTGGTTCAACAAAGCCGTTGCTGTGTCTTTGACTTCGTCCGGTATGCCTGGCGTCTCATCGATGAATTCCGCGATTGGAGCACCGGTGATGGAAACCGCCACGCCGGTTGCTTTCATCAAGAAGACAATGGACACGGCAGAAGCGTTGTCGACTTCATTGATTTTGGTCTCGAGCACCTCAATTTGTTCTAGGATTGCAGCGGGGTCGTCGTTGCTCGAATCTTCGTCATTGATGTTGCCGGTTACGTTGGCATGTACCAGCACCATACCTACCTGTCCAGCGTTGAATTCGTCGCTGTATTGCTTCATTTTGATGACGGACAGTTCATCCTCTGGCGCCATTCCAAGCAGGTCGATGTTTTCCTCAACGTTGGCTTGGCCCACCGTTGCTGAAACAAGAATGAACACGAGGAACACACCCAGCACCCAACCGGAGCGACGCACAGGAACTTCAACCACCACATTGAACGCGGAGAGAGGAGGGTGTTTGGGTTTCTCAAGATCCAACAAGATCGTGAGGTTTGGAACCATGAACATGGTCAACAAATACACGACTACGATGCCACCAGAGAGCGCAATCCCCACGGTTTGAATCGGAGCCATGGGGGTGAAGACAAGGGAAACAAACCCAATCACCGTGGTGACGGCAGACAAGAAAACTGCACGGCCGGTTGATGACATGGCAGCGCGAATTTTCTCTTCTTTGGTTCCCGTCTCCTCGGCGTATCGATTGGTGATGTGGAGGCCGTATGAGACGCCGAGTGCAAGCAGGATTGGTCCCACGATGATGACGGTCATGGTCACCTCAAAATTGGTCCAACCAAGAATCCCCATCGTCCAAAACACGGCGCAAAGCGTCGGTAGGCCCGCTATGCTGACGACTTTGATGCCTTGCAAAGGCCGTATCCCCGTCAGACCGGTTTGAAGCAAGTCACAGTGGAAGATGAACAAACCAAGCGCCACCAAGACAACGGCCATTGGAAAGATGTCCCAGAAGAGTTGGAAGGAAAATTCCGTCACAGCGTTGGTGATGGGCACCGGGCCCGTCAAGGTCATGTTCAATCCCAAATCGTCCCATGTGCAAAGACCAGCCTCAGCGTTTGGATCCCCGTTTTCGTCGTACAAGCAGGGACGGCTCTTGGTGGAGATGTCGTCCAACTGGCCTTGGGTTTCCTCAATGATTTGCTTCGCCGGTTTGTTTTCGGTGACCGCAATGGCCATGACGGCACGGTCAAGGAGGGAATCCTCGTCGTTGTCACAAAGCCCACCATCCAAGGTGCACGGATTGGTGTTGCGCGCGAGTTTGTCCAATCCGGGTGTCGGTGTCCCGTCGTCCTCATACATCTCACGAACGATGAGGTCAATGGTTCCCTGTGTCGGGATGGCTCGGGCCCCGACGTCGGTCGTCTCAAGGATTTCATTGAGGGCCTGTGCAGCGGTTCGGCTTGCACAATCATCGGTATCGGGCGGACATGCTGACTCCCCCAATTCTTCGATGAGGGCCGTTCGGACACGCGGAGCACTGGAATTGACCTCTTTGATCACCGTCGATAGGGAGAGGATGTAGATGACGTCATCCAACTCGGAGTCTGAAATGTACGGGTTCAGGGTCTCTTCGACATAACTGATTTCTTGGAGGATCCGCTGGTCTGTGATGTTGTTCTTGTTCGATTCGATGTAGATGACCATCACGTCAGTGGTCCAGTCTTCCTCGACCTTGGCGATAAGCGCACTCACATCCGACCCGTCCGGCAGGTAGACCTCCATGTCACCGTTGACGTTGAGTGCGGGGTTGTCCGGGTCTTGGTCAAAACCTGTGTTGTCCAAAAAACCGGAGTGTGACACGAAAAACAAGGTCATGCCGAAGAAGGCCAGAACCGTCAGCAGCGGGAACCGAGTTATGGCGCCTATGGCTCCAGTGCGTTGCCATTCACGACGCAGGCTTGAGGGTGCTTCCAACATTGCATCAACAGCAGATTTGGCGTCGAAATTCTTCACCGCACCGCTGACCTCGGAGGCCCGCCGAGACATGGAAGCACGGCCCGCACGACGGAGCGCTGAGAGACGTCCCTCGGAAGCGGCACCGCCACCGGTCGACCCGTCGTCCTTGCCCATCCGGTTGTTGCTCTGTGCACGCCGTTTGAAAGTCTGTTGCCGGTGCGTGTGGGTTCGTGGCCAAGACCGCAGCGATGGGATGGCTTGAAGAGATACGACCCGAGGCAACAACGCCCTCTGGGCATGGTGACCACGATGCCCACCCCACGACTTAACGAGAAGCGGTGGAGCATCGATCTCGAGAAGCGCATTCAGGAAGCGCATTACAGCGACCCGGATGCATACAACGCAAGGTATGCTTTCGACCCGCACAGCGAACGCGAGCCCTTCGTCATTGACACACCACCGCCCTATCCTTCAGGCACGTGGCACATCGG
>MDTG01314991.1_pt1 | contig 13624 bp, 11 predicted proteins | sample 811421 | NCBI WGS metagenome assembly MDTG01 (sample SAMN05326645, study PRJNA326480) | marine metagenome | isolation source: seawater | place: Pacific Ocean: South East | collected 2011 | reverse complement strand
TGTTACCTATGTAGTATCCGATAGTGAAGGTAGAACAGGTAGTGAACAGAGAACTGTATATGTCGTAGAACCTCCTGATGATGGTGGTTCAGGTGTAGCGATACTAGAGGGAGGTGTTCCCATTTCTACAGCAAATTTCCCATCTAATGGTTGTGTAAATATAACTTTGTCATTACCTAATCTCGCAGGATACACAGGAAGTAATCCTATTATTCAGAGAGCAATAATAGTTAGAAATATGCAGACAGGAGGAACTCCGCTATATCTCTATGATAATGGAACAAGACCTGAATATAAGTATCCTAATTCACCGCTCAATCTATCTGGGTCTGTTTTTGAGATAGAAAAATCAAATCAAGATTATCCTCAGAGCATTATCAACTCATCAGGTGATCTTTTAGAACCATCTCTCTTTATTGGAAATAGTGACTATTGGACAGATATAGTTCCTGTTGTAAATGAGAGTTATTTTGGAGGTAATTGGGAAATTCTTGCTATAAATGGACATTGGAATGATGGTGGTTCTGTTGTTGTTACAGCATTAAGATACGATATATCAAATAATAGATGGCAAAGTAAAAGTTGGATAAAAAATACAGGCGATACAAGATATCAAATTAGTAATTGGAACACAAATACTTATTCTGGTCCAGGTCCTCATACAATAACTGGAATTACAGTCACATGGAATATGGAGTGTATAATACAACAGTGTGCTAATGTTAGTTACAGTGCCTCCTCAAATTCAGGATTTGATAGACAAATTTTCACAAAATACGAAAATAGCGTCATTATGCCTTTTGACGAAGTTAATTCTTCTCCAGGTTTGACAGGTGATTTTGAAATAATGTGTGCTGAATATACAATGGGAGCAAATGTATCTATAAAGGATAATAATGGTAAGATATTATCTACTACTGCTACTAATACTACATTTAACACAGGACCTGTTACAACTTCTGGTATTTCACTGAATGGTAATTGGGAACTTATTGTATCTGATTATTCAGGAACTGCTACTGGAAATATACAGCATGCCTTATTTTTTTCAGGATTCTACAATAAATGGTATAGAAGATCATACATATTTAATAATGGTGTTGTATCTAACACTACTAATGGAGAAGTAAGTGGTAATGTTATAACAGTATCAAATATTACATTTACGCACAATGGTTTCAATGATACAGTGATAACAAAGCCTATTGCTCTTGGGACCACTCATATAATTGATTGGGCCTATGCATCTGCTAGCAATGCAACTGGAATAGGCACAATTATACTTGATACATCATATCCAGTTACGTGGTCACTTTCCAATCAAAATAATGCGGGAGTTCTATCATATTCAAATTCTGGAAATCTAGTCATTACTTATAGAAAAAATTTAGTTGTAGGAGGTGGAACTTCTGGTATAGGAGGATTTGTTGATTACCCATTTACGTTTACAGCTACAGCATCTATACTTAATAATTCGTTCGATTACACAATAAATGTTACACATAGATATTATAATCCATCTACAGGGGGAGGTGGTGGTGGAATTGACCCCCCTCCACCTGGAGATGATGATGATATAACTAAAGATATACGAGATATCAATGATCCATTTGGTTTAGGAGGACTTTAAATAAACAAGTATCGATTATAATAATTTTTATAAATATTAGAATTTCTTAATATATATAAAATGAGTAATACTATTGATAATGAAAGTTTAAGCTTTGTTTTTAAAAAACTTCAAGGTTATCCTAATACTGATATAGGACTTGACTATAACCAAGAACCTAATAGTAGAGATAATTATTATAAAATATTTTTAAATCAAGTTTATGCTAAAAAAATTCCTATACAACCACCTTCTGATTTACATAATTTATTACAAGATCCATTTAATGCCAAAGATGATGTCGATAGTGATTTATTTAAGAGTAAATATGGTGTAACATCTACAGTTGATGATAATTTTAAATTATATTATTTTGTAGAACTTGAAAAATATCCTATTGCTTCAGATAATCCTGTAGATTCAGATTACGTATATTATGCGTTAGACGATGATGACGAATTTATTTTAAAAGATTTTATTCCTATTAACTTTGGAGAAACATGGAGACCTAAACTTATGAAGGTAAATAATAATGATGGAACAATCACGGAGATTTTTCCTAATACTGATGGGAGTGAATGGTTATTGGATAAAGATTTTGGAATGATTAAGTTTTTTAAGAAAAATTTCAGTATAGATTCGAATCATAAGCTTTATATCACTGGATATAAATATATAGGGGGGACAATACAAAATAACGTTATTACAGATTCCTCCTTGGTTGGTGGCGGAGGAGGCGGCATTGCTCAAGCATTAACCAGTGTTAATTATTTATTTGGTGTAAGATATTTATCAGAAAAATGGGCAGACGCATATTCTACAGAAAACTACGAAAATTCAAGAGAGTATACAAAAGGTTGGGTTTTTCCTTTTTTTGCGGGAACATCTATTTGGAGTTCTACTACATTTAACAATGGTTTTCCAGGTCTATTTGAAACTGAGATGGGTTATGTCCCTATACCACAAAATGTTAAGCTTCAGAAAATTATATGGAAAAGTGATCCAAGTTTTAATTTCTCAATAAGAATCCATAGACTTGATAAATCTAAGATAGGTGACGCAGGTTATAATGGTCCTAATTATGATATTATATCAACTTTTGATGTAACTGAAGGATTAGGACATATAATATTTAGCGAGTATATTCCATTTAGCGAAGGAACATATTTAGGTCTAGAAATATATAATATTCAAAATATATCAGGTGACTTAAATAAATCTGTAATTAACTTTGATGAATCTTTACCATGTTTAATTAATGCCTATTTACAAGAAGATAGTTCTAATAACTTCTCACTGTCTCAATAATTTAATATTTTTTATCTAATAATATTATGTAAAATATATAATAAATGGCTACTACATTACAGACAAGATTTGATAATTACGTTGTTATTTATAATGCTTTTTTATCGTCACTAAGAGAAACTTTTTCAGAAATAATTATACAGAAAAATACCCTAAAATATAAAATTGTAAGTGAAAATACAAGTGTTCCAGAATACTATTTTAATATTGTATGCTATCATCCCAGCGAAAACGGTAATATTCGAATAGATCTTCCAGAAAAAGATGTTAATGATAATGATATATCTAATGGTAAGCTTATGATATTATCAAATTTTACCCAAAATGCTACATTAGAAGTATATTATAAAAATAATATTGTAGTAAATGTTTTAAATTATAATAGATTTATTAATCCTTTTTATGCTATAGCATTTACTGGTGGAGAATGGAAAAATATATCAACAAAAGATGAATTTATTTTTGAAATTAATGATGAGGGAGAACCAGTAATTAATGCCGAAATAGACGTTAATGTTAAAGCAGAGATTAATCTTGCACAAATAGCTGCTCTTTCTCAACTTTCAAGTAATGAAATCAGAACTAAGAAATATATTAGATTTGCTGATTTGACTTATGATCCTGAAGTGTATGAATTAAATAACAATGAAGGATTCTTATATATTAAAGATGGAGCTCTTAAATTTAAGGACGCAAGTAATCGTGAATATAATCTATCATTTCCTGGATTTAAAGACCCTCACCTTCTAGTTCCACAATCTCAATATAAGTTAGAAAATGAATTAGATTCTATTGATGGAAAAAATATTACAGACCTATTAGAATTTAAAAATATTATATCTCAAAATAATTTAACCCAATTTACTGATGGTGTTTCGGGACAAGCAGCTCTTGTTAGTAGTGATAACTGGATATATTTATATGAAGGTGTCTCACTTACTAATAATCATGCCTGGAGTTTTTGGCTTAAACCGTCAGAAGCAATTTCTTCTCTTCCCGACAATGAACAAGATTGTATATTTTCATATGGAGGAAATAATAATCATTATAGAATGTTTGTAACCTTAGATCAACGTTTATATTTTGCAGTCAAAATTAATGGTGCTAATATTGGTTTAAGCGAAGCTCTTATTGATTATGATTTTAATACTAATAGATGGCATCATTTTATTGTTACATTTGATTCAAATAATGGAGGAGATGCCATTATTTCAGTATATATTAATGGTAATATTATCAAGACATATCAGAATAGTAATTTTAATAACTTAGTTGATAAAACATCTGATATTGATAACTCATATATAGGTAAACAGGGCAATATATTTGTTGATGAAATTAAACACTTTAATCAGACACCAAATGATACAAGTGCTAAATTAGAATACGATACATATAGATATGAACAAGATCAATAAAGTAAATATATAAAATTTATATTTATTTTACAAATATTTATTAATTAACTTAGAAGATTGGGGCAAGATTGACGTATTTACCTGATCCTACAGCAGCAGTAAGGTATGTAACACCATCAGTTGTTCTTCTAACAAGGTGAATTTCACCGTTGGTTCCACCAGTTGATGTGGAGTTAGCAGTGAAAGCAAGACCACCTGAACCAAGACCAAGGTTGGAAGTCATGGCAGATAAGTCGAGTTTGGCAGCAGTTACGGCACCGTTAGCAAGTTTATCGGTGTCAATACCACTATCAGTTACACTGACTTGATTGCTTGAGATTGTAATAGCATCACCAGCACTGAATGAAGCAGCACCACTGAATTGAACAAAGGCAAGAGGAGATGTTCCAAGTGAGAAGTTATCAGCAAGTTTGCTTACAACGAAACCTTGATTGGCATGAGTTCCATCTTCAACGAAGAAGAAGGCACCGGCAGATACTTCACCTACTGGATCGTTATCCATATCGGTGGCTCTTGAGAATGAACCATTGGCGTTTTTGACGTATACACCATTTTGGGATGATGTGGTTTGGTCTTTGAAGAGAACTCTGTCACCAGTGGCAAGAGTAACTCCATCAAGAGAGTTAGGACCTGAAGAGATATCAACGTTAGCGGTTGAAGCAACTTTTACAGATTCTTTAGGGTCAAGACCAGCGGCTCTATCATCAATGTAGGTTTTGACATCAGAAGAAAGAGTTGATACAGCAGTAGCTCTATCGGCAACTTCACTGGAAAGATTGCTGGAGAGAGTATTATCGGCAGCAATTCTGGCAGTTTGTTCGTTGGTATCACCTTGGGCTCTGTTAACAAGCTCAGTTGAGAGGTTGTCAGTGAGGGTTGATACAGCAGCAGCTCTATCAGCAACTTCACCTGAAAGATTGCTGGAGAGAGTGTTATCAGCACTAGCTCTTGATGAAGCTTCGGAAGTTACAGCAGAAGCTCTGTCAGCTACTTCACTGGAAAGATTGTTGGTAAGTGTAGTATCACCAGCAGCTCTGTTTACAAGTTCAGTGGAAAGACTGGAATTGACTGAAGTTACAGCGGATTCTCTTCCAGCTTTTTCTTGAGATACACTTGTGGATACTGTTGCGACACCAGCAAGTCTTTCTACAAGTTCAGTAGAAAGATCACTTGATACTGAAGCATCACCATTGGCTCTGTTTACAAGTTCAGTAGAAAGAGCATTTGATACAGCACTATTGTCAGTATCTACAGAAGCAATAGATGTGGATACATTTGTTGAGAGAGTGCTATCGGCAGAAGCTCTGTCAGCAAGCTCAGATGAAAGGTTGTTGGTGAGAGCAAGGTCAGCAGCAGCTCTGGCAACAAGTTCAGTTGAAAGGTTGTTAGAAAGAGTAGCATCACCGGAAGCTCTGTCTACAAGTTCAGTTGAGATTTTTCCGTTAACACTTGTAATGGCACCGGCTCTAGCAACAAGTTCAGTTGAAAGGTTGCTTGATACACCACCTACAGCATTAGTTCTATCTCTGACTTCAGTTGAGAGATTGTTAGAAACAGTTGAGTCACCTAAAGCTCTGGCAACAAGTTCAGATGAGAGATTGTTAGAGATAACATCATCAGCATCAGCTCTTGAGGTAGCTTCAGCATTAACAGCAGCAGCTCTGTCAGCTACTTCACTTGAAAGATTGTTAGTAAGAGTAGTATCAGCAGCGGCTCTGTCAGCTACTTCACCAGAGAGGGCAGATGATTGAGCGGCATCGCCGTTAGCTCTGTTAACAAGCTCGGTTGAAAGATCAGCAGTGAGAGTTGAGTCAGCATTAGCTCTGTCAGCTACTTCACTGGAAAGATCAGATGAAACAGAATCAACATCGTTAGCTCTGTTTACAAGTTCACTTGAGAGATTGCTGGATACTGAAGCAACAGCAGTTTGTCTGTTTTTGACTTCACTTGAAAGATTGCTAGATACAGTATCGTCAGCAGCTTCTCTGTTGTGAACTTCAGTAGATACGGCAGCAGCTCTGTCAGCGACTTCAGTTGAAAGATTAGTTGAAAGTGTGTTGTCTCCAGCAGCTCTGTCGGCAACTTCGCCGGAAAGACTGGTTGAGAGAGCAGCATCACCACTGGCTCTTTCGACAAGCTCAGTTGAGAGGTTGTCGGTAAGAGTAGAGTCAGCATTAGCTCTGTTTACGAGTTCACTAGAAAGAGCATTTGATACTGAACCATTGTCGGTATCTATAGCGGCAATGGCAGAAGATACGTTAGTTGAAAGAGTAGAGTCAGCAGAAGCTCTGTTAGCAACTTCACTAGAAAGAGCAGATGATTGAGAAGCATCGCCGTTAGCTCTTGCTACAAGCTCAGTTGAGAGATTGGCAGTAAGAGTAGAGTCAGCAGCGGCTCTAGCAACAAGCTCAGTTGAGAGGTTGTTTGATACACCAGATACAGCAGATTCTCTGGCAGCTTTTTCAGTTGAGAGATTTGTTGAGATAGCAGCATCACCATCAGCTCTGTCTACAAGTTCTGTAGAGAGATTGTTGGTAAGGACAGTATCACCAGCAGCTCTATCTAAAAGTTCGTTAGAAAGATTGACTGTAAGTGTATTATCGGCAGCAGCTCTGTTTACAAGCTCTGTAGAAAGATTATCGGCATTTGTGGAATCACCGTTAGCTCTGTTAACAAGCTCTGTTGAGAGATTGTTAGAAAGAGTATCATCAGCACTAGCTAATGTAGAGAAAAGAGATTCAAGATCTTGACTGGTTTCAGCTCCATATTCGAATTGAACATTAGGAACTCTCCATGTTGTAGAATTTACCCACCCGTATGTTGACATTATATATAATAAACAGAGATTTTATTCTTGATTTAAACTAAAATATTTATTCAAAAAAACAAGTTTTAAATACTTAAAAATTTTCTTCGTTAAATTTAAAATGAGTACTAATACTATTGGCTGGAATGGCACTAATTTTATTATCGAAAATAACGCTTATTTAAATAATGGAAGTTTCCATATAAATAATACTGAAGTAATCAGTTCTAACGGCGAATGGAAAGGTATTGCCGGTAATTTGGCGAGAACCAATCTCAACTTCGGCATTTCCGCTGAAGTGAAATCTATGACTGGAGGAGAAGCAACCTACAGCAATTTTGACGCCATGTCCATTGATAGAAAATATCCTTTATATTTATATCCTGGTATTTCTAATAATAAATCCACTGAACTATTAACAGGCAATGGATTTAATTATTATCACCATCCAAACAATATCCCCCTCGGAACCGTTTTTCAGGGAGCAGATAATGATTCTAATTCAAATGGAATTATTGATGGATTAAATTTTTCACTATTTACTGACAGTCAATCCCATTTTGGAATCAGATTTCTTGTTGAAATACATAGACCTAAATTTACATTAAGCGGTCTAGGTTCGTATAAGATTAAAAATACGCTTGTAAAAGTAGGAATATCAAATATAATTGACAGTTTACCAATGGGATTTACACCACTAAGCTGGATTGAAGATACAAATGCTAATACTACCTCATCTGTGTTATCTGACTATATAACTACTAACACTGGAGATTACAACTCTACAACAAAAATATATGAACCAGATTCAAATAATGTATTAAGTGGCATACATAATTGGAATTCAAGTTCACTTTCAAATAGTTACTATGTATCCTATACTGATTCAAATATCTCTCCTTATCTTAATTTTTCTGCTGATGGACAAATTAATAAAGGAGATACAATTTCTATATCAGTAATCAAATATACAAATTATAATCATAATAATACAGCTTATTCCTCCAACATGGATTTTTATCAGATTTTAGCAACGCCATATATTAAAGCTTCTTCAGATGACGTGAAATACACCGATATCAATTAATGTTTTTAATTTTAAGTTTTTTTGATTTATAGAGTAATTTCTTAATTTTCACCTCTTCTTTTTCGTTTTTATCTATTAAATAATTAATACCTCTTAATAGATGGAAATACTTTTCTAGTGTATCATCCTCTAATCTGTTAAGGTTAAGAAATTTTCTTACATTTTCATCTATCTTTTCACTATTAGTTTTTTCTTTAGAATTATCAAATAATTCTAATTTTTCTTTAATCTCTTTAATTTTGGCATATTCTATAGAAATTAATTCCTCAGTCTTCTTATAATTTTCAGTAATATTACTTCCATTATCAATTAATGTCATTAATTGCTTTATTTCATCCATTATTCAATACTTAATACTTTAATTTTAAATACTTTTTTATTAAATATTAGCTGTAATCTTGAATTTATCTTAATTTTGCATTCTTCAATAATTTCTGCTCCTGATTTAGTCAATAATTTTATTGAATTTCGTTCATCTATAATATTTTTAACACTGAGTTGTAAGTTTTCAAGTTCTTTTTCTCTTAAATCTATCATATCTCTTATTCTTTTTGATATGTCACTCCTATATCTATCTAGTTCTGAATGCTCGTCACTGAATTTTCTTAAAAGATATTCTGGTGTTAGTTTATTAACTATTTTTCTTATTTCATCTTTTCTATCTTGAATAAGTATATCAATTTTATCCTGTATCATATCTCTATTCGTGCATAATTTACTAGAAAACTCTTTTTTACTACAAGAACTCTCAATATATCTACCTATATCAGTAGGTGTTATGAAAGACTTATCACTTATTTCATCTGATAAACTATGGTCTATATTATGTCCTATTCCAGTGAATATAGGAACTTTACTACCATAAATACTAGTTATTATATCCCAATCATTAAATATCCATAAGTCATCAATACTTCCTCCTCCTCTCGTAATAATAATACAATCCAATTTAAGTTTATTCCTTACTTTATTTAATACTTCTAAAGCTTTAGTTATTTCACCTATACTAGAATCACCCTGCATACCTGAATCATATACATAAATATTCATAGATAAGCATTCTTTTAATACATTAATTATATCATTATAGGCAGCACTCTCGTATCTTGTGATTATTGCTATATTTTTAAACTTTTCTGGTATATTTTTTATCTTATCTAGATAACCTTTTTCTTCACATTTTTCTTTATTTTCTTCATAAAGTCTATAAATTTCACCAACTTCTTTTTCTAAATCAACCTTATAAATATTAACGCTGATCTCGTTTTTATTTTTATAGTAATTAATTTTCGCATAAAATTTACCAAATAGACCATTTTTAAGTTTTATTTTCATACCTTTAAAAATTGATTCCCATATAATTGCTTTTATACTGGTATCTCCCTCGTTTAAAGTAAAATATTGATGTCTAGATGAATTTCTATAATTTTGAATCTCACCTTCAATCCATATATATCTGTCAGCTAGAAGATCTACATGGTTTTTTATGAAATTGGATAAATACTTAACATTTAATACTTCTGTCATTACTATGATATATCCTTTAAGCTATAAATAATTAATATTATTAAAAATTTTGTTTTTAAATGAGTTAAACACAAGATGTCAATAATCTATATTGTATGTATTCCTCTATCGATACAAATAATGATACATTCACCTTTGATTATGGTCTTAATCCGTGGTTAAAAGATCCATCAAATAATAATAATAAATTTTTAAATACCTTGCTAAGTATAGGTTATAATGCTACCAAATGTGTATCCTTTCATGCTGATGATTCTCATGTTATTGAAAAAATAAACACTATCAATAATCTTAATAAATCACAGTTAGAAATATATAATCAAAATCAAATAACTCACATAAATGAGATAATGTTAAAAGTTAATCATCTACAGCAAATTGTTACATCCAATACTAACAATACTCATGAATCTATGAGACAGCAATTTGATAAGATGGTAGATGTCGTATCCCAAATTACGGGTAAGGTAAATAAATCTGCTCATATTGGTCAAATAGGAGAAAATTTTGCATATAATGTACTTAAAGATGCCTATCCTAAAGCAATATTAGAATTGAGTGTAAGTGATGCCCATCAGGCTGATATCCATATGACTTTAGATGATAACTCTGTAATATACATTGAATCAAAAAATTATACAAATACTATTCCTACAAAAGAAGTTGATAAATTTAGGAAGGATCTACGTCTAAATGATATTAAATTAGGATTGTTTTTATCATTTGGTGAAAAAATTACTAAAATGCATGATAAAATGGTAGTAGAACAGGAAGATGATAGAATAATATTATATGTATCATGTGTTGAACATAATCCTAGTGATATTATATTGTGTTTAGAAGCCTTACTTAGAATATCTTCATTGTCAAAAACAGAAAGTTTAAATATTACTAAAAATTTAAACGAAAAACTTCCTGAAATTATTACTATGACAGAAGATTTAGATTCTCTATTTACAGAGGCAAATAAAAACCTTGAATTTGTTAAAGAACAGCGAAAAAAGATTATTAATTCTATGGATGATATTGTATCAAATAGTATAGAAACTAATAGTAAAATTCGTAATATTGTTCTAGATGTAAAAGATAATATAGTTAATAATATTTGTGATATAATTAATCTTCCTGAAGAAGAATATGAAACTATAAATGAACCTGATTTTAGTGCTCTAAGTGATAATATATCCGAAATTTATCGATTAATATTTGATTCTTTACCTGATAAATACATATTTACTATGTCAAAAAAGAATGAATATATTATTCGAAAAAAGGATGGTGAAATAATCTCTAAGTTATCACACAATAAACCTCAAACCAAAGTTATAGCTAATAAAGTATTAGGAAATGATATTAAATGGACCATTACAAAAAAAGGTGTTGATAGCTTTATTAACTTTATTACTATCTAAAATTAATATTAATTATATTTTTATATATTAAATGTTGAAATATAATTATCAAAAAGGAGGTTCTATTTTAGGTCAAGGTTCATACGGCTTAATCATTCATCCATCACTTACATGCGGTAATCTTGATTATTCAAATAAAGATGGTTTTGTATCTAAAATAATTGATAGTTCAGATATTAGTAGTGAATACACAGATATTATAAGTAGAGATGCCCTTAATATTACTGAAGTTGATCCATCATCTCAATATTTATTATATCCTATATCAACTTGTGGCGACATACAAGATTTTCAGGATAAAGATATGACACAATTGAAAAGATATCTGTCAAATAAAAAAAGAGGTTCCAAAGCAGTTCCAGCAAGAAAGCTTTCAAATAAATCCGATATAATAAGGCTGTTAAATAGAAATTATTCAAATATAGTTATGCCTAAAGGAGAATTTGATCTAAATAGTTCTGAAAATGTAAAAAAAATACCAATTAATCATTTGACCCATGGTATAGTAAATATCATAATGGCTACTAAAAAAATGTCCCAAAATCGAATAGCACATCGAGACATTAAACCTCTAAATATCATTTATCATCAAAACACTCTTAAACTTATTGATTTTGGTTTATCAATAAAAAATAAAGCAGATAATATATGGAGAGAATATCTGTTTGAAACAGTATATATATACTGGTCACTTGATTACAAAATAATTGAACAATTTTGGAAATTTACAGGAAACAAGAAAACCAGTTTATATATTCCAAATCAACTTAATAAAAAAGAGATGCCTAAGATTATGAAAAGCATTTATGGATTAGTTAATAAATTTTTTGACGATCTAAGTCTATATGGAATCAATACTGATAAAATACTTAGTAAATCAAAATGTCTAGTAGAACTTACAAATTATTTAACAAGTTTGATGAAAATGTATAACAATAACTTATCAAATAAGACCAAAATTATGAATGAATACGCTAGATGTGTATATAATCTTGATACTTTTTCATTAGCAATTTCTATATTTCAAATAGTAGAAAACTCAAATTTAAACGATGATATAAAACTTGTAATAAGTGAGATATTAAAAAAATATCTACATCTAAATCACAATAAAAGAAGTTCTCTCAATGAAATGCTAGTAGATATATGTAATTTTTTTATAACATTAAGGCCTGATCAATTTAATTTAAGTCAAATTGAGAGAGAAATTATATCTATATTTGGAGAAGATATATATTCCCAAATTAATATTCAGTAACTAAACATAACTAATCAATATAAAAATTAGATTTTATAATGATTATTTATAAACTAAAAATCATCGATTTCACTAGCTAATATTAATTTACCATCGCGTTTAACACCTATTACTGTTGGATTTTGCTTATCAAAACTATACACAATATTATTTTCGTCTACAAGATAATCAGTGCCATTAATCTTTTCGTGCATAGTTTTAATATATTGATCGGTATTTTGATATTTTTCCTCATCATCAATTCTACCAAATTTAAGATTACCAAGATGTTTACCACAATACTCCTGACCTTCTTTACGACGTCTTGTACACTGACATCCGTCGGCTTTTTTTGCCATACACAATTCATCCTTGGACAACTGTTTATTCTTTTTGCGTTTTTTCTTTTTTACGACAGAACTATCATCAAATACAAGATCATTTATACAATATTTATCATATAATTCATCTAATGATACTGCTTTAGAACCATCTTTTATTGTGTATTTGAGTGATAAATCTTTTAACATCTCTTTTACTTTATCATTGTAGACAGACATTAATCCATCTACTATAAAACCATTATTCATTTTTTCAAAACTCATCTTATATATATACTTATCAATCAATATTTATAAATATATAATCAAATTTAACATACTTAAAGAAAATGTTTTTTGATACTTAAAAAGCTTAAGAATCATGTTACTATACAATTAAAATATGGATTTAATGGTATATTATTCAACCAGCACTCTTTACAGTAGTAGACATTTTTTAACTCTCCTTCTATAAGCATTGACATATAATAGTATTGTTTTCTTCTTTTTATATCCCAAATACAAACATCCTTACATAAATGACATGACACTTTTGCCTCTTTTCTAAGATAACTCCATATTAACCTTCTAAGATCGTTATTATTCATAACATCTTCCATTATAAATTAATTATGAATTCTCTTTATATTTGGATTAAATAATTTGGTATGACCTAGAAATCCCTTATAAAAACAAGAATGACAATTAGTAAATCTCGACCATTTAATAAACTTACAAACCTGATTTCCATAATTATCACTACATATTACTCCACATTTCATACATTTTGCGTAGTTCTTGTTTCTGAAAAAACTGAATATTACACCTCGAAGGTCTGGATTGTTCATTACAGCTTCCATTTATTATTTACAATTATTATAATTATTGAGTCATACATTC
>MDTG01307944.1_pt1 | contig 13624 bp, 12 predicted proteins | sample 811421 | NCBI WGS metagenome assembly MDTG01 (sample SAMN05326645, study PRJNA326480) | marine metagenome | isolation source: seawater | place: Pacific Ocean: South East | collected 2011 | reverse complement strand
TGAGTTATCTTCAACAAAAGTAAGTTTAGGAAGAAACTTTATATCTAGCCTTTTAGACAGAGCTTTTCTAACAAGATGTGAGTATTCAGTCAAGATTTTTACTGTTTGCTTTGTTTCTACGCCACCTAAGGGAATTACGTAAACTCGAGCAGTTTTGAGGTCAGGTGTCATTCTTACTTCTGTTACTGTAATTAGTTTTGAATTAACTTCAGGAATTTTAGCCTCGTTTCTAATGAATAATTCGCCTAAGTTTTGTTTTACTAGTTCTCCAACTCTCAACTGTCTTTGTGAATATTGATTAGCCATTAAATCGACCTCTTTATCTCTTCAGAAATAAAAGACTCGATTAAATCTTTTTCTTTAAAATCTATAAAATCTTTTATTCCAATCCCACATTCTAGACCCGTACCAACTTCTTTGACTTGATTCTTTTCTCTAAATATTGAAGAAATTTCACCGCTATAAACAACTACTCCATCTCTTATAATTCTAGCTTTTGATTTATTTTTGATTTCTCCACTAATTACTTTAGATCCTGCTATTTTGCCAGCATTAGAAACTTTAAATATTTTTTGAATTTCTGCGCTACCTAAAACAGTTTCTTTTAAATCGGGCGCGAGTAAACCTGATAAAGATTTTTCAATGTAATCTAAAGCTTCGTAAATTATATTAAAATACATAATTTCAATTTTTTGCTCCTCAGCTAGTTTTTTTGCTTCTCTATTTGGCTTAACGTTGAAGCCAATCAATATTGCATCTGATGCTTTAGCCAAAGAAACGTCAGTTTCGTTTATCATTCCAATATCTGAAAGAATAATTTTCGCCTCTACCTCATTGTGTTCTATTTTATTTATTGCCATCTGTAACGCTTCACTCGAACCTTGAACATCCGATTTGAGTATTATATTCAACTCATCTTTGTTCTTAACTTTATCAAATAAAGTCGTCTTATCGTTAGAAGGAAAATTATTTTTAGTTGAATAATTAGTTTTTTGTTCAGCAATTTTTTTAGCTTCGTTTTCATTTTCCGTAACAGCTAACTCTGCTCCTGCAAAAGCTGTGTCATTCATTCCTAAAATTTCTACAGGTGTGGAAGGTAGAGCTTCATCCACATTTTTTCCTTCAAAGTTAATCATTGCTCTAATTTTTCCCCAAGTATTTCCGCAAATAAAATAATCCCCTTTTTTTAATTTTCCATTTTTAATTAATACGGTTGAAACTGGTCCTTTACCTTTATCAATCTTAGATTCTATAACAACACCTTTAGCTTGATCAGAAAAAGAAGCTTTTAAATCTAACATTTCTGATTGCAGTAAAATTGACTCTTTTAATTTATCTAAGTTCATCTTTTTTAGGGCAGAAACTTCAACGAAAAGAGTATCACCACTTAGGTCTTCGGCGATAAGTTCATATTGCATCATCTCATTTTTAATTTTACTAATATTTTTTTCTGCTAAGTCACATTTGTTAATAGCGACAATTATAGGTACTTTTGCTGCTTTGGCGTGTTTGATCGCCTCAATTGTCTGGGGTTTTATCCCGTCGTCTGCTGCTACAACTAATACTACTATATCTGTTATTTTTGAACCTCTAGCTCGCATTTCGGTAAAAGCTGCATGCCCAGGTGTATCGATAAATGTAATTAATTTATCATTTTTTGAGCTTACTTGGTATGCTCCGATGTGTTGTGTTATTCCACCATACTCACCTGATACAACATTAGTATTTCTTAGAGAGTCGAGCAATGAAGTTTTACCATGATCAACATGACCCATAATTGTTACAATTGGTGGTCTTGATTTTACTTCACCGATTAATTTTTCGGTAACTGATTCAGATTTTATCGATAAACTTTCTTCTAAAATAGGATTATGGCCAAATTCTTTAACAATATACTCAGCCGTATCTTTATCAATATTGTGATTAATAGTTGCTACTACTTTCATATTTAGTAGAAACTTGATTATATCACTAGATTTTTCTGCCATTCTATTTGATAGTTCTTGAATTGAAATTTGCTCTGGAATATTTACTTCTCTAATTACTTTCTTAAACTCTTTTTTCTCCTCAGTCTCAGGTTTATTCTTCTTATCTTTAAGTCTGGCTCTTTTTACTGATGCTAAACTTCTTTGTTTAATTTCTATTTCTTCTACATTTAAAGCTCGTGAAACTGTTAATTTAAAATCTCTTTTATCAACTGGGCTTTTAAGCTTAAGTTTACTTTTTCCTGAAGGTTTTTTGCTGTCTTTATTAATAAAATCTTTAGTTGCTTGTTGCTCAACGAATTTTCTTACGAAACTTCTTTTTTTTGAGAAATCGTTTTTGTTTAAATTATTTGTGGTAGTTGATCTGGTAAAATTTTTACTTTCTCTGAATGGTTTCTTTTTTTCAATGGAATAAGTTTTTTTTCCATCTCTTGATATTGTTGAAGTATCTATTTTCTTTTTAAAATTTGAGGAAATTGTAAGTGTTTTCTTTTTATTTTTATCCATAACATTATTTGTAAGCTATTTCCCTGGCTGCCATAATTAGATCATCTGCTTCTTTTCTTGAAAGCGAGAACTCTTCTAAATAACCATCAACTCTAATTTTTTTTCCTTTAATTTCGTCGAACCCACCTATTAGCTCATCAGATGAAAGATCTGCAAAGTCAGTTAGCTTTTTGATATTTTTCTGTCCTAAAATTACTAACATTCCTTGCGTCATACCTTTTAAACTTATCAGTTCCTCTTCAACACCGAGTTCTTTTAGTTTTTGAGAAATAGCCTCTTTTTCTTTTACCAACGTTTCTTTGGATCTCTCAATCAATTCTTTAGCAGTATCAGTGTCTATTGCATCAATTTTAGAAATATCTTCCTCATTTGAGTTTGCTATCTCCTCTATAGAGTAAAACCCTTCTGAAACTAAAAGTTGCCCTAATGTTTCGTCTACTTCAAGATTTTTAATAAGTGTCTCTGTTCTCTCTTTAAACTCCGCTTGTCTCCTTTCCGAGTCCTCTTTATCGGTTAATATGTCTATCTCATAATTTGTTAGCTTTGAGGCAAGTCTGACGTTTTGACCTCTACGTCCGATTGCCTTGCTTAAATTTTCCTCTGTAAGTATTATGTCAATTCTTTTATTATCTTGATCTATTAAAACTTTTAAAATTTCGGCAGGAGATAAAGATTCTGAGATTAAAGTTGGAAGATCCTCAGTCCATTTTATAATATCAATTTTTTCCCCATGTAATTCGTTTACAATAGTTTGAACTCTACTTCCTCTCATACCAACACAAGCGCCCACAGGGTCAATCGAAGAGTCTTGTGAATGAACGCAAATTTTAGCTCTGCTTCCCGGATCTCTTGCCACAGACTTTATTTCAATGGTACCTTCATAGATTTCTGGAACTTCTTGAAAAAATAATCTCGCCAGAAATTGAGGGTGTGCTCTTGATAAAAAAATTTGATGCCCTTTAATCTCTTTTTTCACTTCATAGCAATATGCTTTGACTCTATCTCCTGTTTTCAATATTTCTCTTGGGATAAGTTCGTCTTTTTTAATAACTCCTTCTGCTTTACCTAAATCAACAATTACATTCCCAAATTCAAGTCTTTTTATAATACCACTCAATATCTGTCCCTCTTTGTCGATGAAATCTTGGTATTGTCTATTTTTTTCTGCTTCTCTAACTCTTGAACTAATCACTTGCTTTGCACTTTGAGCTGCAATTCTTCCAAAATCTACCTGGGGTAATTCCTCAAAAACTTTTTCACCAATTTTTAATTCATCACTTTTTTTAATTTTTTTTGCTGCATCTAGCGTGATTTCTCTAGATGGATCCTCAACGTTTTCTACGATGTTTAAAACTTTTTGAATAGTAATTTCTCCAGTGTCTCTATTAATTTCAACTTGGATTTCGTTCTCGCTTCCAAATTTGGTAAGTGCAGCTTTTTGAATTGCACTTTCCATTGATCCTATTACAAGTTCTTTGTCTATTGATTTTTCGTTTGCAACAGCCTCTACAATCCTTAAAAGTTCAAGTTTATCTAATCCTCTATTTAACATTTCTTTGCTCCTAAAAAAAAATGGGCAAAAGCCCATTCTGAAATTATCAATAATTTTAATTCTTTTAGAAGAAAATTAAGTCTTTTTCAAGATTACAACTTAAATAATTCTACTTTATCTGTTTTTTCCCATGAAAATTCACCTTTATTACCAGGTTTTCTTCCAAAGTGCCCGTAAGAGGATGTAACCTCGTATATTGGATTATTTAACTTTAACATCTCTCTTATTCCTCTTGGTGATAAATCAAAATTTTCATCTATTATTTTTTTAATTTTATTAACTTTAATCTCATCTCCATCATCGAGCTTTATAAATATTGATAAAGGTTTGGATACCCCAATTGCATACGCTAATTGTATCAAACATTTATTAGATGCTCCTGAAGAAACAATATTTTTTGCTAAATATCTAGCCGCATAAGCTGCAGATCTATCAACTTTTGTAGGGTCTTTCCCAGAAAAAGCTCCGCCGCCATGCGGCGCAGCTCCGCCGTAAGTATCAACTATAATTTTTCTTCCTGTAAGGCCGGTATCTCCGTCGGGCCCACCAATTATAAATTGTCCAGTAGGATTTATATAAATTTCTTTTGAGTCAATATTTTCTAAATACCTTTCAGGTATTGATTTTTTTATATAAGGAATAACCAGCTCCCTTACTTTTTCCTGGTTTAAATCTTTTGAATGTTGTGTCGAAATTACAATTGATGTAACTTTCGTTGGTAATCCATTTTTATATTCCATTGTAACTTGACTCTTAGAGTCAGGCTCAATACCTTTTAAAATTCCTGTTTTTCTATCATTTGCCATTAATCTTAATATCTTATGAGAAAAATCTATTGGCGCTGGCATTAAATCAACTGTTTCTGTACAAGCGTAACCAAACATAATCCCCTGATCTCCTGCTCCCTCATCTTTGTTATCTTTAGAGTCTACTCCCATTGCGATATCTTTGGACTGCTCATGTAAAAATGTTTCTATTTTAGCAGTCTTCCAACTAAATCCTTCTTGATCGTATCCTATGTCTTTAATACATCCTCTAATTTTATCAATTAACTCCTCTTTTTGAATTTTAGGACCTCTAGTTTCACCTGCCAAAATAACTTTATTAGTTGTTGTAAGTGTCTCACAGGCTACTCTAGCAAACTGGTCTCTGGACAAATATAAATCTACCACCATGTCAGAAATTCTGTCACAAACTTTATCTGGATGTCCTTCTGAAACGGACTCACTTGTAAATAAAAAGTTATTGTTTGACATTAATTTTTTCGTAATATTTAAAGATCAAAATATATGTAAATAAAAGAATAAAAAAGATCAAATCATTTTTATTTTTATTTTTTGATCTGATTAATGGAACTTCGAGATCAATATTTCCAGACTCATGGATATTAAGTTTTTTAATAACTTCACCTTTGTTGTTTATAATTGCACTTATTCCTTTATTTGCAGATCTGACTAAATAAGAATTTTGTTCTATTGCTCTAAAAATCCCTTTTGCAAAATGTTGATAAGGTCCTATAGAGTTTCCGAACCATCCATCTTCAGATATATTCACTATAAGATTTGTTTTTTGAGGAGACTGTTGAACAAATTCAGCAAAAATTAATTCATAACAAATTAATGGCAAGATACTCATATTTTCTATTTCTATATTATTTTGTTTTTTGCCTTTAGAAAATGAACCATACCCTTCTGTAATTTTTTTAAGACCAAAATTACTCAAAATTTTTTCAAAAGGCAAAAACTCTCCAAATGGAACAAGTTTTTGTTTTCTGTATTCTCTCAATATCTCAAGATTATTATCTACAACTACTAAACTATTAAAAACCTTGCCTGTTTCTATTTCAAAATTATTAACACCAAATAAAATTAAATGTTTATCATCAAAATTTTCAAGAAATATTTTTTTAAATTTATTAATTTGAGAAAAGTTATAGCCACTAAAAACACCTTCGGGCCATATGTAAATAACTTTTGAATTCTTTTCTGGTGCACTGAATCTGATCAATTTTTTTAACCTATCTTCAATATCTTCTTCAGATAAACCGTAATTCAGTTTAAAGTTAGGTGATATAATCTTTATATTAAATTTTTCTTGGTTAAACTTTAAAAGTCTGTAATTTTGGTTAATAGAGTGATTACCGTAAATATATAAAATTAAAAAAATTAAAGGTAATAGACCTAAAAGAAAAATTTTTTTTAAAATATTTATTCGTAAAAATAAAATAGCAGGTAGCATGAAAAGAGTGATAATAATTAAATTAAACGCAAATATACCAACAAGATCTAATATTTGAAGAACTTCAGTTGCCCATGAAAGACTATAAGACCATAAGTTCCACGGAAAACCTGTAAGTATTTTTGCTCTGAGATAATCAGAAACAGCTAAAGTACCAGAAAAAAGAAATATTGAGCCAAAATTAAGATTTAAATATGGGCCAATTAAAACTGTTACGATTGCAAAAAATAAACTTAAAAAAAGTGGGATTAAAAGTAGTGCAAAAGGAATTAAAATCCTGAAATTTTCGTCAAAAGTTAATGAATTTGAAATCCAATGAGTACCACTTAAGTAAAAACCGAATCCAAAAGATACCCCAAAAATAAAAAGATTTCTTCTAAAGGGTCTCTTTCTAAATTTACTTTTTGATTTTTTTTTTATGTGAATAATAAGATAAAAAAAAATGGGTAAAACTATAAAATTAACAAATGTTAAATTAAAGGGCTGAAACGAAAAAACTGTTATACTGCCAATTATAAAAGGCAATAAAAACAATGTAAAAAATTTTTTATCTAAATATTTTTCGAGCATTAATTGAGAAAGGACAGAAGTTTTTTTTCTACTTTCATCATTTTTAAATAATCTTTATCTTTTTCATGTTCATGACCAAAAAGATGAACTAAGCCATGCACCCAAAGTTTATTGAACTCTTTCTTAAAATTATTAATCTTATTTTTGTGTTTAATTTTATTAAGATTTACTATTATATCTCCTAAATAAATTTCTTTTTCTCGTTTTAATTTTTTTTTCAACTCCGACTTTGTATAAAAAGGAAAGGATAAAACATCAGTAGATTTATTTTTATTTCTAAACTTTTTATTTAATTTTTTAATCTCATTATTTCCTGAAAGTAAAAGCGTGCAAAAAATTACTTTTTTTTTAAAACTTTTATCTTTTTTATTAATAATCTCTAATTTTTTTTCAATAAAACTATTTGGTTTCTTAATGTACTTTTCCCATTCAAAATTACTTAAAATGACATTAAATTTTATCATCAGTGCTTTTTTTTTGGTAAGCCCTAATTATTTTTGAAACCAACGGATGTCTGACCACATCATTGTGGTCAAATTCAATTATTTTAATTTCTTTTAAATGTTTTAAAATATTTTTTGATTTAATAAGGCCAGATTGGGATTTATTTATCAAGTCAATCTGCGAGGGATCTCCATTTACAACTAATTTTGAATTTTCGCCAATTCTAGTCAAAAACATTTTTATTTGAGTTTCAGTAGCATTTTGAGCTTCATCTAAAATAGCAAAGGAATTTTTTAATGTTCTGCCTCTCATAAATGCTAAAGGCGCAATTTCAATTTCCCCGTTCTCAATTTTTTTGTCAATCTTTTCAGCACCGAAAAGCTCATAAAGTGCGTCATATAATGGTCTTAAGTATGGATCCACTTTTTCTTTCATATCGCCAGGTAAAAAACCAAGTTTTTCTCCGGCTTCAACTGCTGGTCTCGACAAAATAACTCGCTCAATCTTTTTTTCCATTAAAAGTGTTACTGCTACAGATACCGCTAAAAAACTTTTTCCTGTTCCAGCAGGGCCTAGGGACATTATAATATGATTCTCTTTAAGAGCTTTTATATACTCAGACTGTTTTTCCGAACGAGCGATAACAGACTTCCTTGGAGTCTTTATTAGCTGTTTAAAAGATTTTACATTTGACTCTGTTTGGTCAACATTTTTTTTTAATGACAAGAGTATATCTTCTTTTTCGATTATATTTGTTAACAAATATTTATTTACTAAAAATTTTATAGCCTCGCTAAAGGCTTTGATTTTGTTTTCTTTTCCCTTGCATGTAATGGAATTGCCCCTAAAAAAAACTTTTGTGTTAGTTAATTTTGCTAGGTCTTTTAAATTTTGATCGAATTGACCTACGATAGACTGTAACATTTCATTATTTATAATTTGCAAATTTATAGTTTCTTTATCAATTTTTTTCGTAATTAAATTTTGAGTTAACTTACTAATTTCTGACATTTATGCAGCGTATTCCTTTTTAAGTGATTCATTACATATTTTTCCGAATAAAGTGTTCTGATTGCCACTAAGAATCTTTATTTCGGTGATTTCTCCTGTCAAATCTTTTTCACTTTTTGTGATAACAGAATTAGAAAACATATCTCTACCAAAGAATTCATTTTTTTTTCCAACTCTATTTTCAAATAAAACGTTTGAGGTTTTTTTTAAAAGTTCTTTTCTGTATTTTAATTTTATTTCTTCACAAAAATTTTGAAATATAATCAATCTTTCTTTCGAAATTTTTTCATCTATTTTTTCTAGTTGAAAAGCAGGTGTTCCCGGCCTTGGACTAAACGTAAATGAATAAGAATTTATAAATTTCACTTTTTTTACAAGTTCTAAGCTTTCCTTAAAATCCTTATCGCTCTCGCCAGGAAACCCAATTATAAAATCGCTAGAAAATTGAATTGAAGGATTAACTTTTTTTAGTTTATCGATAATATTTAAATATTCCTCTATAGTATGCTGTCTATTCATTTTTTTAAGAATTTTGTTGGAACCACTTTGAACTGGAAGATGAATTAAAGGCATCAATTTATCAAAATTCTTATGTGCTTCAATTAGATCTTCTGAGAAATCTTTAGGGTGTGAAGTGGTATACCTAATTCTTTTAAGATCGTCGATTTTTGAGAGTTCATTAATTAAATGAGAAAGTTTATGCCCCTCATAATTAAACGCATTTACATTTTGACCAAGTAATATGATCTCTTTAGCGCCATTTTTAACTAGTTCTTTACTTTCTCGCACTAATTCAGCTATTGATCTAGAAAATTCTGGACCGCGTGTGTAGGGAACTACACAAAACTTACAAAATTTATCACATCCTTCCTGGATTGTTAAAAAAGAGGAAATATTATTATTAGAATTTTTTGTTGTATTTAAATTATCAAATTTCTCTATAACATCGAAATCTGAGGAAATTATCTTTTCTTTATCTTTCTCAATTTTTTTTATTATACTATTTATTTGATGGTAAGATTGAGGGCCTATAACAGCATCAATATATTTTTCTTTTTGTAATAAGATTTCTCCTTCAGCTTGAGCTACACATCCTATTATGATCACTGTTGGTTTTTTTTTATTCCTAAACTCTTTCTTTACCCTACCCACATCGTGGTAGACCTTTTCTGTTGATTTCTCTCTTATATGACACGTATTAAGAATATAGCAATCTGCATCACTTAAAATTTTTGTTTTCTTATAATTAATTTTTTTTACCAAATCTGAAATACGATTGCTATCATATTCATTCATTTGACAACCAAATGTTTTTATAAAAAATTTTTTTTCCAAATTATTTTTTTATTTTTGAACCATAAAGCTCAAGTTTGTGATCTACTAAATTATAACCCAATTTTTTTGCAATTTTCTTTTGTAATTCCTCTATATCTTTATCTACAAACTCAACGATTTCACCACTATTAATATCTATTAAGTGATTATGGTCATCATTGATTTCATAGCGAGCCTTACCAGCTTTAAAATCGTGTTTGACTAATATACCAGCCTCTTCAAAAAGCTTAACAGTTCTATAAACAGTTGCGATGCTTATCTTGTCATCTAAGTCTGATACCCGTTTGTGCAACTCATCTACATCTGGATGATCTTTTGAACCATATATCTCTTTAGACTCTGAGAGAACTTTGGCAATAACCTTTCTTTGATCAGTTAGCCTTACTCCTTTTTGTTTACATTTTTCCTCAATAATACTCATATCTTAATTTAACTTAAATAGATGGGCTGAATCAATTTTTTTTCGATTAAATTTTCATTTAATAATTTCTCTACATTTTCTTTGTTAAATTCACTTAAATCAGTGTTTTTAAACCCGAAAAGTTTTACATTTTTTGTAATTTCAAGTCCTTTAGCGATGGCTAGAGATATTCTAACACCTGAGAAACTGCCTGGGCCTTGATTAACGATAACACTGAAATGTTTATCTAATTTTGCACCTTTGAATGTAATAAAATTAAATATTTCTGAAACAAGATTATTGTATTTGTTTTTAGAATGATTGAAATTATGAATAAAAAATTCTTTATTTATCCTCAATCCTAATTTATCATCTTTGCCAATGCAACTTATAATTAAAAAATTATTAATCATTGTAATTTTTATTATAACTTTTAGCTCCTATCAATCAAAAGTATTATCTCAAAATAATTATGCTTTTGACGATTTTGGTCTTATTTCAGTTATGTACCATAGATTTAATGAAAGCAGATATCCCTCTACAAATATACAAATAGATGTTTTTAAAAAACAATTAGAAGTAATTGAAAAAGAAGGTATAAAGTTTATCCATCCCAAAAACATTGAAGAAAGTCTGTCACTAATGAAAAATGAGAGAAAAGTTTTATTAACTATAGATGATGCTTTACTTTCATTTTATGAAAATGCTTGGCCAATTTTAAAAGAGAAACAAATTCCATTTATTTTATTTGTAAGCACCAGAGAGGTCGGTGCATTTAATTTCATGAACTGGACGCAGATAAAAGAGCTGCATGATGATGAAAATGTCGAAATTGGGAACCATAGCCATACTCATGAATATCTGGTTGAAGAAAACACAGAAGATATTAAAAAAGATATTTTAAAATCCATAAAAGTTTTTGAGGAAAGACTTGGCAAAAATTCAAGTTTTTTTTCCTATCCATTTGGAGAATACAGTCTTGAGTTTAAAAATATTATAAAAGAATTAGGCTTTAAGTATGCATTCGGGCAGCATTCCGGAGTAATAGATGAAACAAAAGATTTTTTGGAACTTCCTAGGTTCCCTATAAACGAAAAGTACGGAAAATTAGAAAGATTCGAAACCTTAATGAAAACTTTGCCTTTGAAATACAAAAGTATTGAACCTGAAGATAAATATCTTCTTCAATCAAGTAATCCTCCAGTTGTAAAAATAAAATTTGAAAAAGATATTAAAAATTTAAAAAATATTACATGTTTTTCCAATGAAGGTGATAAGTGGAGAAATTCTAAAACATTCTTCGAAAATAATGAAAGTATGATAATTGAAATATCAGAAAAGTTTTTGGGTGAACGTGGAAGAATTAATTGCTCACTTAAAGAAAAAGATAATTTTTGGAGATGGCTCGGAATTCAATTTGTTGTTAGTGATAAATAAATTAAGATTTTAATTCAACTTGTTTTATTGAATTTACTAATCTTACAGGTTCAAAATCGGTAAGTCTATTTTGAGTTATTATTTGATTCAATATCTTAGTATACTCAGATCCTGTTTGTGCATAATTTTTTAACGTGTTTGTCAATGCAAGGCCTGTAATATTTTTATTTTTATCTCTTAACAACTTTCTTTTTTCTCTAAATTTCAGATAGCTTTTATGAGTATTCAAATTATTTTTGTATGCTTTTACTGATGCTCTGAGTATTGGGAACTTTAATATTTTATGGTTTTTATCACCATCTCGATTTAAGGGAGCTATTCCTTGTCCATCCCAAGTCCACTGGCCAAATATTGCGTTACCCTCCAAAGCAAATCTCGATGTCCCCCAACCACTCTCTTTCGCGGCTTGAGCTAATGCTATTGAAACTGGGATCATGTCCATTCTTAGTAATAATTTTTCAATATTTCCTTTTTTCACTTTATATTCTAATAGTTTTTGTCTTAACCATTGTTTTTCTAAATCAGAGGTGTATTTTTTTTCAGACAGAGTTATTAATTTTTTTCTATCATCTAAAATTTTTTCATTTTCTGCTACTATTAGTGGCAAAACAATCTTTATAAAAGTTTCTTTTTTAAGTCTTACACTTTTTAAATCATCCAGGTCCCTAGGAAATTGCGTGAAGTATATTGGCTTAACCAATTTTTCATTTCTAACTTTTCTTAAATCATAATCTACATCTTTAAATAATTGAATAACTGTCTCAGTCTTCAAATTTAGATCAGGTAAAATGACCTCAGCAACATTTTTCTCTTTTACTTTTAGCTCAGGTTTTTTTGCTTCCTTTTTAATATTAGTTTTAGGCGCTGTAGATTTTTCTTTGATTTTTACATCAGGCTTTGTAATCTCTTTTTTAACTATTTCTTCTGTTTTTTTTACCTCTAATTTAGTTTTTGAAAAATCAAAGTTTTTGTAAGTGCTAAGCCCAGCTATTACTGCTGTAGTGACACCAATGACAATAAAAAATCCTGTTATTACTTTCCTTGCGCTTTTTTGGTCTATTTGCTGGTTATAAATTGAGTTGAAAACATCAGTAAAAAGTTCCCCAAAAAATTTTCCAACTGCGTTACCTAATTTTGGGATTATATTAAGAAAATTAATACCCACATTTCCAAAGCCTCGCCATAAATTATTAATGCCGTGATTTACTTTTCTTGAAGTATCGTATTTATAATTTTCAACTCTTCTAAAAAACCTATTTTTGTCTTTAATTTTTTCTTCTTTAAAATTTTCGATATTGGACTTAATCCTAGATATTGGTTTTACAAAATTTTCTTTTATAAAGTTGGTTTTAAATTCTTTAGGAATAATAATTTTATTTTTTTTTAAAATTAACTCTATTTGCCCTGTAGTAAGATTTTTTCTTCTTTTAGTATATTCTTGGATTTCTTTTACATTGTAAATATAAGCTAATTCCAAAAGTTTATCTCTATAACTTAATCTTTTTTTCATATTTTAAATTGCTTCAACGGAGTTAACCTCTTTTACATAATGTTTTAAAAGATTTTGCACTCCTTGTTTTAGTGTCATAATCGAACTCGGACAGCCCGAACAGCTTCCTTGTAGCTCAACTTTTACAACACCTTTTTCAAAAGATTTGAATTTTATATCACCTCCGTCTCTTGCAACAGCGGGTCTAATTTTTGTATCTAGTACATCTAATATTTTTTGCACTGTTTCATCGCTTTCAATAGATACGTCAGAGTCTTCATTTTTTTTTAAAATTGGTTCATTATTGTTTTCAAAATAATGATTTAAATGTGAGATTACCATTGGCTTCAAATCATTCCATGAAACATCGTCTGTTTTTTTTACTGAAAGAAAATTTTTTGACAGTAGAACTAATTCAACTCCTCGGAAGCCAAGTAATTCTTTAATAAATTTATTGTCCAAACTGTTAATATTTGACTTTTGAAACTCTTCAGTTCCAATTGTAGATATAGTTTTCTCGGAAAGAAACTTTATAGAATTAGGATTTGGTGTTTTTTCAGTTTGTATCATGTGAAATTTATATTATATCAATCCTACTTTTTCACGAACAATTTTTAGGTTTTCCTCAGCTATAATATTGGCTTTTTCCTTACCTT
>MDTG01243954.1_pt1 | contig 13624 bp, 14 predicted proteins | sample 811421 | NCBI WGS metagenome assembly MDTG01 (sample SAMN05326645, study PRJNA326480) | marine metagenome | isolation source: seawater | place: Pacific Ocean: South East | collected 2011 | reverse complement strand
GCTGCACAATTATATGGTGAGTTTAAAAGTTTTTTTCCTGATAATGCTGTTGAATATTTTGTGTCTTACTACGATTATTACACACCCGAAGCTTATGTGCCTAGATCTGATACTTACATAGAAAAAGAAGCATCGATAAATGAACAAATAGATCGTATGAGACACTCAGCTACAAGATCTTTATTAGAGAGAGACGATGTAATTATAGTAGCAAGTGTTTCTTGTATTTATGGGTTAGGATCAGTTGAAGCATACTCAAAAATGACAATTACTTTAAAAAAGAATAATGAATATGAGCGTGATGAATTAATTAGAGCTTTTATAAATCTACAATATAAAAGAAATGATCAGAATTTTTTCAGGGGCACTTTCAGGGTTAGAGGTGAAAATTTAGAGATCTTTCCATCTCACTTAGAGGATAGGGCTTGGAGAATAAGTTTAAACTTAAATAAATTGGAAAAAATTGAAGAGTTTGACCCTCTGACAGGCGATAAAACGAATGACTATAATATAATTAAAATTTACGCCAACAGTCATTACATCACTCCAAAACCTACTATTGAGCAAGCAATAAGACAAATAAAATCTGAATTAGCAGAAACTTTGAAAAAACACAGAGAAAACAATAAGCTCCTAGAGGAACAGAGGCTGAGAGAAAGAACTAAGTTTGATTTAGAAATGATCGAGGCGACTGGCACTTGTGCAGGAATTGAAAATTACTCAAGATTTTTATCTGGAAGAAAAGCTGGCGAGCCTCCCCCTACACTTTTTGAGTATTTTCCTGACAATACAATTATATTTGTTGACGAAAGTCACGTAACAGTACCTCAACTTAATGGAATGTATAAAGGTGACCGTACGAGAAAAAGCACTTTGGCTGAATACGGTTTTAGATTACCATCATGTATGGATAATAGACCTTTGAAATTTGAGGAGTGGGATTTAATGAGAACTCAAACTGTATTTGTATCGGCTACTCCTGGTCCATGGGAACTAAAGCAAACTAATAATGAACACATAGATCAAATAATAAGACCAACTGGTTTGATAGATCCTCCTGTAGAAATTAGACCAGCTAAAACTCAGGTTGATGATCTGATGCACGAGTCAAAAGAAATAGTCAAAAGAGGATATAGAGTTCTGGCTACTACTCTTACTAAAAAAATGGCTGAGGATCTTACAGAGTATTTACACGAAAATGGTTTAAAAGTCAGATACATGCATTCCGACATAGATACTTTAGAAAGAATTGAAATAATTAGAGATCTTAGAATGGGTGTTTTCGATATTCTTGTTGGTATAAACTTATTACGAGAGGGTTTGGATATTCCCGAATGTGCACTAGTAGCAATTTTAGATGCTGACAAAGAAGGTTTTTTAAGATCAGAAACATCGCTTATTCAAACTATTGGTAGAGCAGCTAGAAATGTGGATGGAAAAGTAATCTTATACGCTGATAAAATTACTAATAGTATTAAAAAAGCTCAAAAAGAAACTGAGAGAAGAAGAAACAAGCAATTAGAATTCAATAAAAAAAATAATATCACCGCTGAGTCCGTTAAAAAAGGAATAAGTGATATTTTAGAGTCGGTTTATGAAAAAGATTATATCCAAATTAGCGAAGGCTCTAATATTGGTGGTAACTTAAAAAAACACGTTAAGGCGCTTAATAGAAAGATGAAAGAAGCTGCTGCTGATTTGGAATTTGAAGAAGCAGCAAAAATAAGAGATGAAATAAGAAAATTGGAAGTAAGTGAACTTGAAATAAACGTTAATCCTAAAATTTCTCAATACAATTTAAAAAGTAAAGTCTATCCTAAAGGAAGATCAACCATGGGTATGCCCGGTACGAGACCAAAAAAAGGAATAAAAAAATGGAAGCCAAAAAAATAGTTATAACTGGTGGAGCAAACAGAATTGGAGCTGCAATTGCAAGGAGCCTTGCTGGATATGATACAAAAATTGTAATCCATTATAATAATTCTAAAAAGGATGCTACCTTACTTAAGAGAGAATTGGAGGAACAAGGAAGTAAAGTATTTTTAATTAAAGCTGATTTAAATAATTATACTCAGACTGAGAAATTAATAACGAATTCTTTTAAAATAATGAAAGGGTTAGATTGTTTGATAAATAATGCATCAATATTTGAAAATGATAATCTTTTAAATTTTAGTGACAAAAGTTTTTTAAAACATATGAATATTAATCTAAAGAGTCCTTCAATTTTAATTCAAAAACTAAATAAATTAGTGAAAAATTCTAGAGCATGCGTTATCAATTTGATTGATCAAAGAGTTGAGAAATTAACACCTTATTTTTTTTCATATACACTTAGTAAAACAGGCTTAGCAACATTGACTAAAACTGCAGCGATGAAATTAGCCCCAAATATTAGAGTAAATGCTATTTCTCCGGGACCAACTTTAAAAAACAAAAGACAATCAGACAAACATTTTAATAAGCAATGGAAATCTACTCTACTTAAAAAAAAAGTAGATTTAGAAAATATTTGTAGTGGTGTAAAATTCTTGATCGAAAATGATAATGTAACTGGAGAAATTATAAATATTGACAGTGGTCAGAGGTTGGCTTGGAAAACACCGGATATTATTAATGCAAAAGAATGAAGATAATAAAATTTAGAAAAAAAATAAATTATAAAAGCGAAAGAAAAGTAATTATTAAGAATTTGATAATAAATATGTTTATTGGAATTCATGATTTTGAAAAAATAAAAAAACAAAGAGTAAAATTTAATATTACGATAACCACTGACTCTAAAATAAAACCCGATAGAAAAGAATTGTCTTCAATTTTAGATTATGAAAAAATAATAAAGAACTTAAATTTGTTGGTAGAAAAAAGACATTACGATCTTTTAGAAGAGTTGTCTGAAAGCATATTTAAGATAATTTTTAATAATAAACTTGTTAAAAAAGTCAATTTAAAATTAGAAAAATTAGATGTCATAAAAGATGCAGAGTCTGTTGGTATTGAAGTTTCAAAAATAAAAAATGAATAATAGTTTAGAACAGGGAAAAAAAGTAATAAAAGACAAAATACCTTTAATACCAAAAAACCCAGGTGTTTATAAAATGCTAGGCGCAACAGGGGAAATACTATACATAGGAAAAGCAAAAAATATTCCTAACAGACTTAAAAGTTATGTTACAGAGTCTTACTTGCCAATTAGAACAGAAAGGATGTTATCCCAGACGCATAATCTTGAGACTACAACAACAAATAATGAAAGCGAGGCTTTACTACTAGAGGCAAATTTAATTAAAAAGTTTAAACCAAAATTCAATATTTTATTAAAAGACGATAAATCCTTTCCCTATATTTTTATATCTGATCATGAGTTTCCGAGAATTGAGAGGCATCGAGGTTCAAAAAATAGACCAGGTATGTACTATGGACCTTTTGCAAGTTCTTTAGCCGTAAACATGGCAATTAAAACTATTCAAAAAATATTTTTACTACGATCTTGTACTGATAAACAAGTTCAGGCTGCAGATAAAACTTGTTTCAATTATTTGCTCAAGAGATGTGCAGGACCTTGTGGAGGAAAAATTACTAAAGAAGACTACGCAAAATTAGTTGAAGCAGCAGATGAATTTTTAAGTAAAGGAAAATCGAGAAAAATACAAAAAACTCTGTCTCAACAAATGGAAAGTGCCAGTGAAGAACTAGACTTTGAAAAAGCTGCAATAATGAGAGATAAAATTAAATCTCTGAATATAATCCAATCTTCCTTAACAGTTACTGAGGCAAATCTTATTGAAGCTGATGTTATTGCTGGTTATAAGGAATCTGGTAAAACGTGTATTCAGGTATTTTTTTATAGATCTAAACAAAATTGGGGTAATCAAGCGTTTTTTCCCAAACATGATGAAGAAGAAAGTATCAAAGATATTGTATCGTCCTTTATTTCTCAATTTTACGAAAACAAAACAATACCTAGCTTAATAATTACTAATTCAGATGTAAATGATAAAAAACTTTTAGAAAAAACATTCTCTAATAAAGAAAATAAACAAGTTGTACTTAAACAAGCTAAGAGTAAGAATGAAGTTAGTATTTTAAAACTTGCAGAGAAAAATGCAAAACAAGCCTTAACGCAAAAACTTATTCAGTCAGATACTAATAATAATTTAATTGAGAGTTTATCAGCTAAATTTAAGATTAATGAAAACATTGATTTGATTGAAGTTTACGATAATAGCCATATACAAGGCACAGACTCAATAGGTGCTTTAATTTGCTTTAGCCGTGAAGGGTTCGTAAAAAAGAGATACAGGAAATTTAATATTAAAAATGACGAAGTTAAAAACGACGATTATGGAATGATGAGAGAAGTTTTGTTCAGAAGATTTTCTAAAGTTGTAAAAGAAAAATCTGGTTCACTATCATTACCTGATTTGGTTATTTTAGATGGTGGAAAAGGGCAATATTCTGTAGGCAGAGAGATATTAGACGAACTTGGTTTGTACGATCTTTCAATTATAGCTATTGCAAAAGGAAAAAGAAGAAATGCTGGAGAAGAAAAAATATATTATAGAGGCAAAGAATATAATTTAAATAAAAATGATCCTTTATTATTTTTCATACAAAGGCTTAGAGATGAAGCACATAGGTTTGCTATAAGCACACATAGAGCTAAAAGAAAGAAAAATCTAAGTAAATCTTTACTCGATCAAATACAAGGTATTGGAAAGCAAAGAAAAAGAGCGTTATTAAATCATTTCGGGTCGGCTAGAGCTGTTGAATCGGCTAGTCTTGATGATTTAAAATCTGTTGAAGGAATAGAAGACAACATAGCAAACAAAATATATAATTATTTTCACGAATAAATGAAATTAAAAATACCAAATATATTAACTATTGGTCGAATAATAATCGTACCAATTTTTGTTGTTTCTTTTTTTATACCAGGTTTATTTGGTGACCTAATTCCTTTCTTTTTATTCGTTATAGCAAGCTTTACAGATTATCTTGATGGTCTTTTGGCAAGGCTATTTAAAGAGGAATCTAAATTAGGAGAACTTTTAGATCCAATCGCAGATAAAATTTTAGTTGCTGCGGCGCTTATTTTACTTGTTATGAATGGTACAATTAAAAATTACGAGGTGATTGCGGCGATTATTATTCTTACTCGAGAAATTTTAATTTCTGGTCTAAGAGAATTTTTAGCTAAAGGTAGTATTACAATGCAAGTCACAAGTTTATCAAAATTAAAGACCTTTATACAAATGACATCAATAGCTATTCTTTTAACTGGTGAAAGTGGAAATAAAATTATTAATTTTCAAGACTATAATGCTCAAACTGTAGGCATTATTCTGCTTTGGTTATCATCTTTTTTAACTTTATATACTGGTTATGATTATCTTAGAAAAGGAATAGATCACGCAATGAATGAGGATACTAAAAATTGATTTATGAACCTTACTGAAGAAAATTTAAGAGAGAAGAAATTTCATAACGAATTGCAATCTAATACAAAAGGTAGATTTGAAAATGTTTTTTATAAGGCTCTTAATAATACATGGGAAGATTTTTATAAATACTTGAGTAAAAATGCAAATAATGCAGAAATATTAGATTATGGTTGCGGTATTGGGCCTTCAATAAAAAAAGTTATTGATTTTAACCCAAAAAAAATAACAGGTATTGACATATCAGAGGTTTCTATCCAAAAGGCAAAAGAAGAAACTAAAAATTTTGGTTCTAAAGTCACACTCATAGTAGATAATTGTGAAAAAACAAAGTTTGAGGACAATCAATTTGATATCGTTTACGGACTTGGAATTTTGCATCATTTAAATTTTTCAAGATGCCTGAATGAAATTTATAGAATTTTGAAACCTAATGGTGCTCTATTATTTATAGAGCCACTTGGAACAAATCCGATAATTAACCTTTATAGAAAATTTACTCCAAATGCTAGATCAAAAGATGAACACCCTTTAATCAATAAAGACTTTCTTCTAATTCAAAAAAAATACAAAGATGTAAATATAAAATATTATGGTTTTTTAACCCTATTTTTTTTTCCATTTTATAGCAATCCTCAAAAATCCTACTTTTTTAAAATTCTTAAAGATATAGATCAATTTTTATTTAGATTTAAACTATTTAGGTTTATGGCTTGGTCTGTTCTAATTTCTGCTAAAAAGTTTTAAGCTGCAGACTCTTTTCTAACTAATTTCTGATAAGCGTCATTTAATTCAGATATAATTTTACAAACTTTAAATTTAAAATTTTCTATTTGTGAAACAGGTGTAACTTCAGCTGCAGTTCCAGTTAAGAAACATCCTACAAAATCTTTCAATTCTTCTGGTTTTATTTTTCTCTCTACTACTTTGATGCCCTTTGTTTTTGCAATTTTAATTACCTCTCTCCTTGTTATTCCATCTAAAAAAGAGTCTGGAGTAGGAGTATGTAATTCTTCATTTTTAGTTTTGAAAAAGATATTTGCTCCAGTGGCTTCTGCAATATTTCCCTCATGATCGAGCATTAATGAATCTGTAAATCCTTTTGCCTCAGCTTCGTGTTTGGATAATGTACAAATCATATATAATCCCGCTGCTTTAGTATCCCAAGGAATTGTATTTGGTGCAGGTCTTCTCCAACTTGAAACATTTAATTTAATTCCATTCAATTTTAACTTTGGATCAAAGTAAGATCCCCACTCCCAGGTTGCGATAGCAACATGTATCTTATTTTTTTGAGCTGATATTGCCATCATTTCACTGCCTCTCCAAATAAGAGGTCTTACGTATCCATTCTGTACTTTTTGAATATTAACTATATTTTTACAAGCTTGATTAATCTCTTCTTGTGAAAAGGGAACTTCTATGCCCATTCTCTTAGCGGAATAAAACAATCTTTCTGTATGTTCTTCTAATCTAAAAATTTCTCCATCATAAACTCTTTCGCCCTCAAAAACACAACTGGCGTAGTGAAGTCCATGATTTAAGATATGTATATTTGCATCTTTCCAATCAACGGTTTGTCCGTTGAACCAAATTTTTCCAGATCTCTTATCGTAAGGTATACTTTCCATTTGAAGCAAATATATAGATTTTTTATATTTTAAAAAGTATATTCCAAAATAGAATAAGTCAATATAACTTACCGATATGAGAGATTTACTTTATTTAAAGGATGAACAAATTAAAGAGTTTATTCAATTACTTTATTACGCTTATAGAGAAACGTTTACAGACCCCAAAGAAATTTTATCTAAAAAATTTTTTGGTCCAGCTCATTTACGAGCTTTAAACTTAATAGAGAGAAATCCAGGTATTAATCTAGGAGAATTAATCTTTAAATTAAAAGTTACAAAACAAAGTCTTAATAGAGTTTTGAGAGATCTTTTAAAGACTAAAATGATAAAACAGATCCAAGATGAAAAAGATACGAGAAAAAAAAATTTATTTTTAGATAGAGAAGGTAAAATTTTTTTTGAAACTGTTTATAATACTCAAAAAAAAAGAATATTTAATGCGTTAAAGAATTCTGACTCGGACTCAGTAATAAGATTTAAAGAGGTATTGAAAAAAATTATAAATGGAAAATAAAAAATTACATATCTTAATTGTTGACGACGATGATAGAATTAGAAATCTTTTGAAAGATTATTTGTCTGAGAATAATTATATCGTATCTACAGCTGAAAATGCTCAACAAGCTAAACTTAAATTAGATTATCTTAAATTTGATATTGCTATCTTAGATGTGATGATGCCGGGGCAGGATGGATATGAACTTACAAAAGATATAAAAAAAGAGAAAAAGTTACCAATAATTCTACTAACAGCTAAAGGAGAGGTTGAAAATAGAATCAAAGGATTAGAAATTGGCGCTGACGACTACATTGGAAAACCATTTGAACCAAAAGAATTACTTTTAAGAATTAATAATGTTATAAAAAATAATAAAAAAATTAATCTAAATAAAAAATATTTTATAGGTGAAGCTAAAATAGATTTAGACAAGATGAATATTATTTTAAAAAATAAATCAAAAAAAATTAATAATGCTGAAAAAAAAGTTTTAATTGAGATGTTGTCTAATCCAGGGAAAACATTTTCAAGAGAAGAAATAGGAAAAATATCTGGCATAAACCAGGAACGTTCAATTGATGTAATGATTACTAGATTGAGACAGAAAATAGAAAGCTATCCTAAAAATCCAAAATATTTACAAACTATAAGAGGTTCGGGCTATGTTCTCTGGATTGAATAAATTTATAAAAATTATTTTACCAAAACGATTATTTTATAGAGCGCTAATTATTGTTGCTGCGCCAACCATAATTCTTCAATTTATAATCACAATAGTTTTCTACGATAGTATATGGATTAAAGCTAATAAAAATATAACAAGGTCTTTGGTAGCTCAGCTTAAAGCAATTGAGGAGGTTTATCAAAATGATAAAAAAAATTTAGATTTTTTTACTGATAGCTATGAAAATAACTTCAATTTTGAAATTGGTATAAGCGATGAATTACTTCCTAAGATTTCAGGCGAAAGAAAATTTAGCCCAATGGATAGATCGTTAAGAAGGGAGTTAAAATCAACCTTTGGAAATAATAATTATTGGTTTAATACTTCTAAATTTAAAAATGCAGTTGAAATTAAAATTAAGTCAGAAAGTGAAGTTATTGAATTCTTAGTTCCTAAAGAAATGGTTTCTACCTCATCAGTAAGATTATTTGTTTTATGGACCACCCTACCTTCAATATTGTTAATTATAGTAGCACTTATTTTTTTAAAGAATCAAACAAGACCATTAGTCAAGTTAGCAAAAGCAGCAGAAAGATTTGGTAAAGGTGATTATGTAAACGATTTTAGATCATCTGGAGCCCTAGAGATAAGAAAGGCAGCTTATGAATTTGACCGAATGGCAAAAAGAATAAATCGCCATTTAAATCAAAGATCAGAAATGCTTTCAGGTATAAGTCATGATTTAAGAACTCCGTTAACTAGACTTAAATTACAATTAGCAATGCTAGATCAAAAAGATCTTTCAAGTAAAATGTCAAAAGACATAGACGAAATGGAAAATATGTTGAATGATTATTTACAATTCTCAAAAACTCAAGCTCAAGAAAGTACCTCAAAAGTAAATTTAAAAAACATGCTTGATGAAATAAAGAAAAACTTAAATACGGATAATTTAAAAATCTTAGACAGTAAAATAGTAAATCTATATGGGAGACCGTTAGCACTTAAAAGGTCTTTTGAGAACATTATACAAAACGGTTTAATTTATGGTAAAAAAGTTGTTGTAGAAATTCAAATAAGTGCAAATAGAGTTTTTATTCTCTTTGATGATGATGGTCCAGGTATTCCAGAAGATCAATATAAGAATGTTTTTAAACCTTTTTTTCGATTAGATAAAAGTAGAAGTTTAAATCAAACCGGAGTAGGATTGGGACTTGCTATAGTAGAGGATGTAATAAACTCTCATGGTGGAAATATTCAGCTAGGAAAAAGTAAACTCAAAGGATTACAAGTTAAGATTTCTTTACCTTTTTGATTTTTTTTTTTGTAATTTTTTAATTAAAATGTCTTGTTTTTGAACAATTTTTTTTAAAACCTCAAACTCTTTTCTAGAAACAAGCTCAAGCTTATTAATAATTTTTTCTTTTTTAAACTTAAAATCATTTGAAATTTCCTCGCGTATATCTTTTGAGGTTAAAATTCCGTTCTCAATTAGATTTGATATAGTCTTTAAAATTTTTTCTGACTTACTCATACTAGTATCTTATTTGATAGGCATCTTAATTTCAAATGTGATATAAAGGATTATGTTTATCCATAATTTAAGCCCCATAGCAGTTGATTTAGGGTTTGTAATGATTAGATGGTATTCGTTAGCCTATATTTTTGGTATTTTGATTGGCTGGTGGTATGGCAAAAGAATAATATTAAAAAGATATGAAAATTCTGAAAAAAAATTCAATCTAAAAGAATTCGATGATTTAATAACATATATAATTATCTCTATAATTATAGGTGGAAGAATGGGGTATGTAATTTTTTATAACTTACAATATTATATAAAAAATCCATTTGATATTATAAAAATTTGGGAAGGTGGGATGTCCTTTCACGGGGCACTAATAGGAATAATTATAGGTACATATTTTTTTTCTAAGAAAAAAAATACACACGCTATATTTTATCTGGATATTATTGCTTGTGTTGCGCCCATTGGGATTTTTTTAGGTCGTTTGGCAAATTTCATAAATAGTGAACTTGTAGGAAAAGTAACAACATTACCTTGGGGTGTGGTATTTCCTAATATAGATATGGCCGCAAGACACCCTTCCCAATTATACGAGGCTTTATTAGAAGGCATCATTTTATTTTTAATTGTTAATATATTTATATTTAAAAAAAATTATAGAACAGGAATTTGTTCGTGCTTATTTTTATTTTTTTACGGTATTTTCAGAATTTTTTCAGAAATATTTAGAGAACCAGATGCTCATATAGGCTATATAATTAATTTATTTAGTGTTGGTACAATTTTAAGCATCCTTATGATTATAGCGAGCATAATAATTTTAGTAAGGCTTAAAAAAAATGAAATCTGATTTAAAATATTTTAAAAATTCAAAGTCTTTGCCAGTCGATAGATTTTTTCACAATGTTTTATATGACAAAAAATATGGTTACTATAATTCAAAAAATCCCTTTGGGAGCAAGGGGGATTTTATAACTGCTCCCTCTATTTCTTATTTATTTTCAGAAATGATAGCTTTATGGATAATTTCTACATGGGAGTTATATGGAAAACCCAAAAATATAAGCATAATCGAATTGGGTCCTGGAGACGGCAGTTTAGTGAAAACACTTATCAATGTTTCTAAAAAATTTCCAGATTTTAATATCGCAAAAAAAATTTATCTTTTTGAAACGAGTGAAATGTTAAAAAAAATACAAAAAAAAAATATTAAAAATAATAATGTTAAATGGATAAAAAATTTTAATACTATAAATAAAGGACCAGTTATTTTTTTTGGTAATGAATTTCTGGACGCAATACCTATTAAACAATTTAAACGAAGAGATGATTCATTATTTGAAAAACATTACAATATTAAGAAAAATAATAAGATAAGTGAGATATATAAAAAAGCTACAAACAAAGATTTAGAAATTATAAATTCTTTCAAAACACTAAATAATCTCAAATTTATCGAATTTCCAAAAAGTGGCTTTGAAGAACTTAAAAAAATTATAAAAAAAATTTCATATCTAAGTGGTTGTTTGCTATTAATTGACTATGGTTATTTAAAACCTAATAATCAAGACACCCTTCAATCAGTTTTCAGACATAAAAAAAACTTTATATTTAAACATCTTGGTAAAGCAGATATTACATCTCATGTTAACTTTGCTTTACTTGAAGAATTTTTCTTAAAAAATAATTTAAAAGTTAAAAAAACCATAATTCAAGAGGAATTTTTAAAAAAACTTGGGATAGAATACAGAGCAGAAATAATTTCTAAAAAAATGAAATTCCTAGAAAAAACTAATTTATTTTTAAGATTAAAAAGATTATTAAATCCTAATTTAATGGGTAGTTTATTTAAAGTGATTTTATCTTACAATTTTAAGAAAAATGAGTATTCGGGATTTAAATAATGTTTCGCTCTAAAAAATTAAAAAAATTCAAAGATATCAACCATTTTTTCTTTTCAAAAAAAGGTGGATTTTCCAAAGGGATTTATAAAAGTTTAAATTGTGGAAAAGGTTCGAAGGATAGTAAAACAAATGTTCTTAAAAACCTTAAATATATTTCAAATAAAATAGGGTTGAAAAACAAGGATCTCGTTTTAATGAATCAGACTCATAGCAATAAAGTTGTAGAAATAAAAAATAAAAATTTAAAAAAAAAGATAAGTTCAGATGCATTAATAACGAAAATTTATGGTGTAGCCTTAGGTGTAGTAACAGCTGATTGTGTACCGATTTTACTTTATGATCGAAAAAATAAAATTATTGGATGTATACACGCTGGTTGGAAAGGGGCTTTCACAGGAATAATCAAAAACACAATAAAAAAGATGAAACAAATAAATTCTAATAATGAAATTTACGCAAGTATTGGTCCCTGCATCGGAAAAAACAGTTATGAAGTGGACCGTAAATTTTATAAAAAATTTATATTTAAATCTAAAAAAAATAAAATTTATTTTCGTAAAAAAAATCAAAATAAAAGATTATTCGATTTAAGAAAATTTGTAGCTGATAGTCTTATTAAACTTAAAGTTAAAATTGATCATGTAAACTATGATACTTTTAGGGATAGTAATAACTTTTTTAGCTATAGACGATCAATTATCCTCAAACAAAGTGACTATGGAAGGTGTATTTCTGTAATAACTTTGATTTAGATTAAATTTGAAAACTTAATAAAATAATTGTATAAATAATAAACTTCATGAAAATATTATCTGGAACTAGCAATCTCAAGCTTAGCAAAGATATTTCTAAGAATTTAAAACTTAAACTAATCAACACAAATATCAGAAGATTTGCTGATGGTGAAATTTATATTGAAATTAATGAAAATATAAGAGGCAACAGTGTTTTTGTAATTCAATCAACATCAAATCCAGCAAATGATAATATTATGGAACTTCTTCTGGTAATAGATGCTTTAAGGAGATCTTCTGCTAAAACAGTTACGGCAGTCATTCCTTATTTTGGTTACGCAAGACAAGATAGAAAAGTTGCACCTAGAACTTCAATTTCGGCAAAAGTAGTTGCAAATTTAATTTCTAATGCAGGAGCAACAAGGGTAGTAACAGTTGACTTGCATGCTGGTCAAATACAAGGTTTTTTTGACATGCCGGTAGATAATTTATATACGGCTCCCCTATTTTCAAAATATATAAAAAAAAAATTGGTTGGTAAAAAATTAATATGTGTTTCACCAGATGTTGGGGGTGTTGCTAGGACTAGATCTTTAGCAACTAGAATTAAAGCTGACCTTGCAATAATCGATAAAAGAAGGCCTGCTCCAGGAAAATCTGAAGTAATGAATATAATTGGAAATGTAAAAAATAAAACTTGTATTATAGTTGATGATATAATTGATAGTGGCGGAACAATAGTAAATGCTGTTGATGCCTTAAAAAAGAATGGAGCTAATGAAGTGTATGTGTTTATTACACATGCTGTTCTAAGTGGTGATGCAGTAAAAAAAATAAAAAATTCCAAAATCAAAAAGTTGATAATTACTGATACAATAGATAATTCTCAAAAGATAAAGAATAATAATAAGATAGAGGTGTTATCAATTGCCTCATTAATGTCCGAAGCCATCAAAAGAATAGCTAATTCTAATTCAGTTTCAGATTTGTTTAATTAACACTTGTTTTAGTAAAGATCTTGAGTTATATACCCATTTCTATAATTTTATGAGTAACCTAAAAGCAACAAAAAGAGAGAAACTTTCGACTGGTTCTAACAATAAGTTAAGAGCTGAAGGATTTATACCTGCAATTTTATATGGAGGAAAAGATCCTAATCAAAATATTTCTATAAATAAAAAAGATTTATCAAACATTATTTATTCTGAGACATTTTTATC
>MDTG01447957.1_pt1 | contig 13625 bp, 9 predicted proteins | sample 811421 | NCBI WGS metagenome assembly MDTG01 (sample SAMN05326645, study PRJNA326480) | marine metagenome | isolation source: seawater | place: Pacific Ocean: South East | collected 2011 | reverse complement strand
TCAAGAGGAAGACAGTGGTTTAATCATTCAAAGTGAAACGATTGTTGAAAACCTTGTAAAAATTGAAAACGACCTATATATAGCGACCATTAGCTCAAAAAATGGGGGCTCAATTACTTCATTTGAAGTAAAAGACCACTTAAAAAGCGATAGCAGTTTTGTTAACCTTTCTTCAAGCAACAACAAGAACAACTTATTAATTAGTTTTAAAAACCTTAATGGCGAACTTGTAAATATTAACAGTGGGTGGGTACAGCAATTTAAAGGTGATAGTTTTTATATAGATAATTCGAAAACCTTGATTTATACAAATAACCTCGGAAAAGGAAAAATAACAAAAGCACTTACTTTTCACCCAGACAGGTTTGTTATAGATATAGATACCGACATTACAGAAATAGCACCAAACACACTTGGCAATACATACACGTTAGGTTGGTTAGGTGGTTTGCCACCAACAGAAAAAGACAGTGTAAGTGAAAGTACTTATTTTTATTCATACCTTTTCCAGGGCGATGAGTTGGTGGATATAAAAGTGGGACAAGATGAAACATTTTCCAATGACTATAAGGGGCAAACAGATTGGGTTGCGACAAGAAGTAAGTATTTTATTGCGTCGCTGTTTGATGATTCAGGTGAGCAATTTATAGGTTCATCAATATCTGCGTCATTTAACAAAGACGAGCTTTACAACGTTTACACATCACTTAAATCCAATAAGATTGCTAACACATCTCTATATTTGGGGCCATTAGAATATGATAGAATTAGGAGCCTTGGTATTAACCTTGAATCCGTAATGGATTTTGGTTGGGCAATAGTAAGACCAATATCAAAAGGTGTTTTGTGGGTTTTAAAATCTATGCATGCCTTTATACCTAACTACGGGGTAATTCTAATAATTTTTTCAATTCTAATAAAATTAATAGTTTACCCATTAACAAAAAGAAGCTATCAATCGACACAAGCGATGCAAGCTATACAACCAGAAATTGCGTCACTAAAAGAGAAATATAAAAACAACCCCACAAAACTTAACCAAGCAACAATGGAACTTTATAAGAAAAAAGGTGTCAACCCGCTTGGAACGTGTTTCCCAATGATGCTGCAGATGCCGTTATTGTTTGCTTTATTTACAGTGTTTAGGTCAACAATTGAATTAAGAGGGGAACCTTTTGTTTTTTGGATAAAAGATCTATCAGCGCCTGATGTAATTTTTTACCTACCTTTTAAGGTGCCTTTATATGGTGATTATGTTTGCGCACTTCCTATATTAATGGCGCTATCAATGTTTGCACAACAAAAAATGATGTCTCCACAAGCGGTTAGTGGACCTCAAGCAGAACAACAAAAAATAATGCAATATTTTATGATGGGATTTTTCTTTCTCTTGTTTAACAGTTTTCCATCTGGGCTTAACCTATATTATACGCTATTTAATGTGCTCACAATAGCACAACAAAAACTGACAGGAAACACACAAGTTGTTACAAACCCAGGGGCTTCGTAAGGTATAGTACTGTTTTTATTCCTTTTATGAGTCAGAAAACATATAGAGGGTTTTTTATTACTGGTGGTTTTAACAACAAAAACAAAACACCAAAACAAAGACACCAACCAAAATAGATCCAAAGAAAAACGAGAAATTTTAAGTAACGCAAAAGAAGACATAACTGAAACAAAAAGAGTTTATTTACTAAAAAGATTGAGTATTAAAAAAAACGAAAACATAGTGTGCAAAACAATAAAAAAAGAGGGGGTTGAGATCAAAACAGGGCGGCTATTGTTAAGTATTTCCTGTTTTAAACTACAAAAAACAAAACATAAAAATAAAAACAACTTAATAACTGTTTTTATTGACTTTATATATCGAAAATTTATCAAAACTTGTTTATTTTTTTTAAAAAAACATGTTTTTTTTCAGTCCACTATAACAAAAAAAACAACAGAAATGTTAGTAAAAATATGGTAAGAAATTTATTGCCAAATGAAACCAAAATAAGGTTAAAAACTTGTTAACAAACAAAGAGACTTTCTTTGCTCTTTCTACACCAATGGGTCGATCTGCGACAGCGACCATTAGAATTAATGGTGAAAAGGCGCTTGAAACCTTGCTACAACTATCTAAAATAAAAAAAGCGGATATAAAACACGCAAAAAACAAACTGGTTAATATATACAATAAAAACAACAATTTAATTGACAATGTTGTTATCACCTATTATAAAAAGCCAAAATCTTATACTGGTGAAGATTTAGTAGAAATTCACACGCATGGGAACCCCACTATAATTAACACACTATCAAAAGAGTTGTTAAAAATTGGTGTTCGCCCAGCAGAACCAGGTGAGTTTACAAAAACAGCTTACTTAAACGGGAAGATGGACCTTATTCAAGCTGAAAGCGTTCTATTACTTATTAATTCAATGTCGTCTTCGGGTGTAAACCTATCACTCAATAGCGTGGCTGGGTTCACAACAAACGAACTCAAAAAAACAAAAAACTTGTTAATAGAAGCTCTTGGTTTACTGGAATATGAACTAGATATCTCTGAAACAGAAAACCAAAAAAACACAACCGAAACAGCTCATAAAACAATCACCAAAACCATAAAAAACATTAAACATTTTTTATCATCTGGGCAAGCATCAAAAGTATTAACATCTGGTGCCCGCATTGTAATATGCGGTGAACCAAACACAGGTAAATCAACTCTTTTTAATGCTCTTATCAAACACGAACGTGCAATTGTTACCAACATCCCCGGCACAACTAGAGACACAATAGAAGAAGGGCTTGTCCTCAATAAAAACAATGTAGTGTTTGTTGATACAGCTGGATTAAGACCAACAAAAAACATTGTTGAACAAAAGGGGATTGAGAGAACTAAAGAAGAAATTAAAAACGCAGATATTGTTCTTTCATTGTTTGAGCCTACAAAAAAACAAGATAAAAAAACAGACTGTAAAAACACAATAAACATTATAAACAAAATTGACCTTTTAGATAAAAAATCATTAAAAGAACTAATGAATAAAAAACGTGGTTTTATTTTTATATCTGCAAAAGAAAAGACAGGTGTTCAAAACTTGATTTCAGAAATTGAAAACCTTGTCTTTAAAATCACAGCAAAAGACAACAATCTTTTTTTAACATCAAAGAGACAAGAAAACATACTCTACCAAATACAATCTGAACTTGAGCCTCTTATTACAAAAAAAGAAACAAACCTTGAGTTGTTGGCACACCATATAAAAAAAGCTATCGGGTTTTTTGACAACCTCTTTGGAAAAACCACAACAGACGATGTGCTTGACAGTGTCTTTTCAGGTTTTTGTGTTGGGAAATAGTTTCACGTGAAACAAAACAAAACTATTATTGTAGTTGGTGCTGGTCATGCGGGGGTAGAGGCGGCTAAAATTGCCTCAAAGATTGGCTGCAAGGTTGCTTTGGTTACCATGGATAAAAATAGTATTGGTAGAATGTCTTGTAATCCCGCTATTGGCGGTGTAGCTAAAGGGCAAATTGTTAGAGAAATTGACATATTGGGTGGTTTGATGGCGAAAACAGCTGATATTTCTGGTTTACAATTTAAAATACTCAACAAATCAAAAGGTAGGTCTGTTTGGTCCCCAAGAGCACAGGTAGATAAGCGTGTGTATGAAAAAACCATATCTAAGACTATTTTAAACGATAAAAATATAAAAATTATTCAGGGGGAGGCTACATCTCTTATAGTTAAAAACAGCGCTGTTTGCGGTGTGGTGTTAAGAAACGAAGAGAAGGTTTTTTCTAAATCAGTTGTTATAACCTGTGGAACTTTTTTATCTGGTGTGATTCATATTGGAAATAGAAAAATTTTGGCAGGTAGAATGGGAGAATCAGCATCAATCGGTATGACAGAGTACCTAGGGTCTATTGGTTTTAGAACTATGCGACTCAAAACAGGAACGCCCCCAAGGGTTTTAAAGTCTAGTGTTGATTGGAATAAAACAATAGAAGACTATGGCGATAAAAACCCAACACCTTTTTCGTATTTTACATCGGTTTTTTATCCACAAAACGAGCCTTGTCATACTGTTAGAACAAGTAAAACAACACATGAAATAATTGATAAAAACGCCCAACTCTCTCCAATGTATAATGGAGAGATTAAAGGTGTTGGGCCAAGGTATTGCCCCTCAATTGAAGATAAAGTAAAGCGGTTTTCAAAACAACCATCACACTTATTGTTTTTAGAGCCCGAATGGTACCAGTCTGACCAAATATATATAAATGGTTTTTCAACCAGCTTACCAGAGTCGACACAAGTAGAAAGCCTAAGAACAATTCCAGCCTTTAAGAATGTAGATTTTTTGCGCCCTGGGTATGCTATTGAATATGACTGTATTGCGCCTTCACAACTTAAAACAACACTAGAATCTAAAGAAGTTTTTGGGTTGTTTTTTGCGGGACAAATTAATGGAACCTCTGGTTATGAGGAAGCGGCAGCACAAGGACTTATAGCTGGAATAAATGCCTCAAATAAAATACTTAATAAAAATGAGTTAACCATAAAAAGATCAAGTGGGTATATCGGGGTTCTAATTGACGACCTTGTAACAAAGGACACAGATGAGCCATATAGGATGTTTACAAGTAGAGCAGAATATCGAATGATGTTAAGGTATTCAAACACAGAAACGAGACTCTATAAAACCGCAAGTAACCACAACCTATTAAGTGAAAACGAAAAGGAAATAATCGAAAGGAGGTTGAGTGATAGGGACACTGTTTTACGAGCTACTGAAAAATCAATTCAAACAAAAAACCTCACGTTCTTTAACTTAAAACAAGCAACACCGATAAAAGAATATATAAAAAGACCAGAAAGTAAACTTAAGGAAACCCTTGAAAAAACAAACCTAATGCCAAAAAAACGCAAATCAAAAAAATGGTCTTTTTTTGAAGCCCTAGAGGATATAGAAACAGAAATTAAATATGATGGCTACATTAAAAGACACCTATTAGAGATAAAAAAACACAGGGCGAATGAAAACCTTAAAATCAAACAAAACACCGATTATTCTAAGTTTAAAGGTATATCAATTGAGGGAAGGGAAAAACTAGGGACTGTTAAACCACAAACATTTGGTCAGGCAAGTAGGATATCGGGTGTGTCGCCATCAGATATATCAGCGCTGATGATTTATTTATTAAAAACATAGTAGGTTTCACGTGAAACATATATTTAACAAAGAGTTTAAACATTTGTTTAGTGGTGGGACATTAACAAAGGTATTACCAGACCTGTTGATTGTTTTTTTAAACCTCTTATCCAAAAACAAAAAAGGGATGCGTGTTTTAGTTTTAGCAGATAGGGGTTTCGCTTCAAATTTTTTGCGACAAAAAGAGTTCTTTGATGGATCTCTGTTTTATTATCCAGAGCAATCTAAAAATGCTGTTGTTCCCGGTTTTGAGACCCAACACAATCTTTTTAGATCTGAGGCATTAGTTGGTTTATCGAAACATCGGGGGGGTGTTTGTACAACCTTAGAAAGCGTTGCACATATTAAAAATATAAACAAGAAAACAGTATTTAGAAAACTTGTGTTAGAGGTTGGTCAAAAACTTGACAGGGACCGTTTTTGTGAGAAACTATTTTCGTTTGGGTACAAAAAAGTTGATTATGTGTATAACCCTAAAGAGTTTTCACTTCGTGGTGAAATTGTTGATGTTTACCCAGAAAACATAAAAAACCCTCTTCGTATAGTTTTTGCTTTTAATATAGTAGAAGAAATAACTTTTTTTAATGTTGAAAGCCAACGATCTATTAAAGACGCAAAAGGGTTTGTTTTTTACGATTTACTTGGTGAACCGGTAGAAAAAGGGAAGAGCTTGTTTGGTTTTTTTGATTGGGACCTTATAATAAATTTAAAAAAAGAGAGCGGTGGATACACATTAAACCCTGGTCAAGAACAGTTTGTTTTTTCATCGAACAGTACACTTGGCAACATTAATAGTAAAAAAGAATTGTTGGTTTTTGGAGATAAAGTTGGTGCAGAAAATGTGGTTGTTTTTATTACTAAAAATAGTAGAAAAAACAATTTAAGGAAGCTTGGTTTTTCAACACAAAAAGGGTTGATAAATGGAACTGTAAAAATAAAATCACAAAACCTATATTTTGTTCCTGATTTAAAAAAACACAACAAAAATAAAACCAACAAACCTCTGTTAATAAACAACTTATCAAACATTAGTTTAGGTGACTTACTTGTTCATGTTTCTCACGGTGTTGGTAAATTTGAAGGGTTGGTTGTTCGCGGTCCAGTCGGTTACGAAAAAGAATATATTAAACTTGTTTATAAGGGCGGAGGAACCCTTTTTGTACCAATAAATAAAGCAAACCTTGTTCATAAGTATGTTAATGTTGGTGGTAAACCAACATTAAATAAACTTGGTGGAAAAGAGTGGCAAAAAAACATATCTAAGACAAAAAAAGAAATTGAGGTTGTCTCTGATTCGTTGGTAGAAATTTATAATTCAAGAGAAAAGCCTCGTGGTTTTAGTTATGTAAAAAGTGTTGATTTTGAACGCGCAATTAAAAAATCGTTCCCTTTCAGAGAAACTAGAGATCAAAAACAAGCAATTAAAGATGTTTTGCTAGACTTAAAGAACATAAAACCAATGGATAGGCTTATTTGTGGTGATGTTGGTTTTGGTAAAACAGAAGTTGCTTTAAGAGCTATTGTTCGTGTGGTTGCATTTTCAAAACAAGTGATATTACTCTGCCCTACAACCGTTCTTTCTGATCAACATTATATAACAGCAAAAGAAAGGCTTGAACCGCTGGGTGTTTCTGTTGCTTTACTTTCTCGTTTTCAGACCAAAAAAACACAAACCGAGTTACTTAAGAGGGTTCTTGTTGGTAACATCAACCTTGTTATAGGAACCCACCGTTTATTATCTGATGACGTGGTAGTGCCTTTTCTTGGTTTGCTTATTATTGATGAGGAACACAGGTTTGGTGTTAAACACAAAGAAAGTATTCGTGCTTTGAAAAACAATGTTGATGTTTTATCTATGTCTGCTACACCAATACCAAGAACACTTCAACAGTCAATGCTAGGAATTCGAGATATTAGTAGAATAGAAACACCGCCAACAACAAGGAAACCAATAAGTACTTTTGTAGAGTTTTTTTCTTGGAAAAGAACAGAGCGGGTTATTGAAAAAGAACTACTACGAGGGGGTCAAGTATATTTTTTACACAACAATGTAGAATCGATTGAATATTATGTTGAAAAAATCCAAGGCCTTTTCCCAAATGAAAGAGTTGATTTTATACATGGGCAACAAAACAGTAAAGACCTTGAAAAAAACTTACTTGGTTTTTTTGATGGTAAAATATCTGTTTTAGTTTGTAGTACAATCATAGAGTCTGGTTTAGATGTTTCAAACGCTAACTGCATTATTATTAACAATCCTCAAAACCTTGGTTTAAGTCAATTATATCAAATAAGGGGGCGCGTTGGTAGATCTTCGCGCCAAGCTAGTTGTTATTTATTTATTCCAAAGAAAACAAGGTTAAGTGAAAAAGCATATAAAAGGTTGAAAACAATAGAAAAACACACTTCTTTGGGTTCTGGTTATAACATCGCAACAAACGACCTAGATATAAGGGGTGGGGGCGCTGTTTTTGGTTATAAACAAAGTGGTCAGATTTCGAGGATTGGTTTAGAACATTACAATAACCTTCTTAAAAAATCGATTGCTAAAAAACTAAACAAAAAAGAGTCTATCAAAGAGGTAGACGTATTCTTTTTTGGTAAATCATTAATTCCTTTGTTTTTTGTAAAAAGTGAAACAGAGCGTTTTACTTTTTATACAAAAATTAATAAAGCAACTAGTTTAGATATTGTTTTAGATATTCAAAATGAATTAATAGATCGTTATGGAAAACCACCAAAAGAAACCATTAACTATCTAAACTTAGCACGTTTAAAAATTTCTCTTAAAAATAGTCTTGTCGATAGTTTTTCCATTAATAAAAACAGTGTTGTTTTTATCTTAGACCAAGAAAAAATCGGTGAAACTTTTATTAACAATGCTTTATCTTTTAAAAACAAAAACATCCTAAATAGGAAATTTGAAGAAACTAAAGAATGTTTTTCATTGGTTTTTTACTTTTTAGAAGGTTTTGATTGGTATAAAAACATCAATAGTTCAATTGACTTGTTTTTTGTTTAATTTTTAGTGGGTTAATATCTAATGATTATACTTTTTTTCCTACTTTTTACTCTTTTGTCTTGCTCTTCAAGTGAAACCATTGAAGGGGAAATCTTTGCACGCGTAGGTGAGGAGGTTTTGTTAAAGAAAAACATTGTAGATAAAACTGGTGGTGGTTTGGTTAATTCTAACTCTGTTTTACATTTCACAAACAAATGGGTTAAAAAGACGTTATTATATGAAGCCGCTCTAAATGCAAACTTAGATAAGGATGGGTTTTTAATTGAAAAAAAAGAAAATTTTTACAAAGATTTGTTAGTTAGCTCTTTTTTAGAATTAGAAGCAAAAAAGCAAATTAACATCACTAAAAAAGAGATATCAGATTATTATAGAACCCATAAAAAATCATTCACTAGAAACGAAGATGAAATAAGATTAAAACATTTTGTTTTACCGACAAAAAGTGAAGCTGTAAAATTAAAAAAACTATTAAAATCAAATAAAAAAGGCGCTCTATTAGAAGAATATATTTATAAATATAAACCAGAAACAAAAACGGTTAAAAAGAATCTGGTTGGTGACAATATAATTGGTTTTATTTTTAACCATGTCGTTGGTGATATTATTGGACCAAAAAAAATAGATTCCTCTTACCATGTCTTTGAAGTTTTGAGAAAAAAGAAAAAAGGAACAATTAAAGGTCTTGAAATTGTATATGATGAAATACAACAAAGACTTTTTAAAAAAAAAGAGGCTGTTTTTTTAACATTTGTTTTAGATAGTTTATATCTAAATGCAGATATTTACATTTCTCCGGAGGTTAATAAGTGAAGTTAGTGGTTTTAGTTTTAGTTTTAGTTTTAAATGATTTATGTAGCCAAAACAATGTTTTAATTGTTGATGGTGTTGCTGCTGTTGTCGAAGATAAAATTATTTTAAAAAGCGACTTAAGTCAAATGGTTAACATGATGGCTATTCAACAAAATATAAATCCAAATGAAGATATTAACGGTTTTTTGAAATTAAAGACGGTTGTTTTGGGGTCTATGGTTGACCAAAAAATATTGCTAAAAATGGCTGAAAAAGATACAACTATAGAATTCACAGAAAACGAAATAAATCAAGCGTTAGATCAACAAATTAATGGAATTGTTTTACAAGCTGGTGGAGAAAAAGCAGCAGAAAAAATGCTTGGCCAGAGTATTAAATCTTTTCGTTCTGAATTTTGGTATGATATGAAAGATAAAGTAATATCGGAAAAATATCAGCAAAAACTACTATCGAAAGTAAAAATATCTAAAGGTGAGGTTTTGTCTTTTTTTAAGGCTTATAAAGATAGTCTCCCTCTCTTTCCAACAGAAGCCAAACTGAGACACTTATTAATTAAACCAACACCAAGTGATAGTATAAAAAAAGAAACTGTCGCTTTATTAAACACAATTAAGACAAAAATTAACATGGGGGAAAGTTTTGAAGAGTTTGCTAAAAACTTTTCAATGGATCCTGGATCTAAAAACAAAGGTGGAAACCTTGGTTGGGTAAAAAGAGGTTCTCTTTTAAAGGAGTTTGAAGAAACCGCTTTTACAATTAAAGAGAATATGATTAGTGATCCAATCGAAACAGATGTGGGTTTCCATATATTAGAGGTCTTTGAAAGAAAAGGTGATAAAGCAAAAGTAAGACATATACTAATTAGTCCTGAAATACAGAAAAAAGACGAAAAGAGGGCTTTTAATTTCGCAACTCAATTAAAAGATTCTTGTGTTACTTTAAAAGATTTTAAAAATTTTTCTGAAAAATATTCAAAAGATTATCAAACATCGGGCGTTGGTGGAGACTTAGGTTGGATAGTCCCAGATAATTACCCAATAAAAGAGTTTGGCTTAGCTTTGGGTTATATTAAAAAGGGTGAGTGTAGCCCACCAATTAACACCTCTTATGGTTTTCATTTGCTTTGGTTGGAAAAAATAAAAGAAGGTGGAAAACCAAAAATAGAGGACCATTGGCCAAAAATAGAAATGATGGCTTTAAATAATAAAAAAATGAATTGGTATAATACTTGGATAGAGAAAGCAAAGAAAGATAAATATATAAAGATAAACAGTTAGTTATACACATAGTTATCCACATCTTTATTATATATTGTGGATTGTTTTTTTTCTTTTTTTATATTTATCTTTTTAAACATTTTATATTATTTATACACAACAATAGACTTTATAATTTTCTTTAAGTCTTTTTAATAAATTAAATAATAATAATTTATGTTTAACAAAGGTTGTTGTTATCCACAAATACACTACTATAAATAATATTAATTACTAAATGTCTCTTTTATTATTATTCTATTAAATTGACATAATATCTTTTAAAAAAGTGTCCTTATAGGTATTTTATGAAGTTAAAATACTGTTACGTATTTATTTTTTTGTTAATACAATAATTTTTAGGTTTTATGAAATTTTCCACATCCAAAAACGAATTACAACAAGCTCTTCAAAAATTATCCAAAGCAACACCTACGAGATCAACATTACCAATTCTAAGTTGTGTTCTTATTACAGCTTCGAATGATAAAACAACTCTTCGTACTACCGACCTTGAGCTAACTATTGATTTAGAAATATCTGTAAGTATTGAAGAAGAGGGTTCAGCTGCTGTTCCATTAAAGCAACTATACGATATAACAAATGAATTACCAGAAACAAGAATTACATTAATCGCAGATATAAAAAATAAAATAGAAATTAAAACAAATTCTGGATCTTATGATTTAATGGGAAAACAGAAAGAAGAATTTCCCACAATGCCGAAAGTAGAAGAAAAAAATAAAATAAGTATTTCAGGAAATGTTTTTAGAAACATTATTGATTCAACGCTTTTTGCTGTAAGTAAAGATGATTTAAAACCTTCTTTAACAGGTGTTCTTTTTCGATTTAATAATATTGGTTTAACAGCCGTTGCAACAGATGGACATAGGTTGGTAAAAATAATTAAAGACGATTACAATGTAGACACATTTGTTGGTGATATTGTAGTACCAAAAAAATTCTTATCATATTTATCTACTTTTTTATCAAACGATGATATTTTATTATCAATTGGTGAAACACATATGACAGCCACAATAAACCAAGATACTATAATTTCTAGAACCATAAATGAGGTTTTTCCGGACTATGAAAGTGTTATACCTACTGATAATACTAAAATTTTAAAAGTAGATAAAAAAAGTGTTTTAGGAGCTATTAAAAGAGTTTCGATTTTTTCAAACAAATCAACACATCAGGTTGCTTTTAATGTTTCTAACAGCTCTTTTATTATTCATACTGAGGATCCAGAATCAAGTTCTAGAGCTAAGGAAGAAATAATCGGTGAGTATGAAGGTGATGATCTAATTATTGGTTACAACGGTGAATATCTTAAAGATGTTATTAGTCATATTTCTGGTGATGAGGTTATAATAAAACTAAATACACCTATTAGTGCAACATTGTTTACTGGTAACGAAGAAGAAGAAAGTAAAACGATGTTATTAATGCCTGTTCGATTAAATAATTGAAAAAAAAATATTTAAATGGAAATCAACAAACTTGAGATGATTTCTTTTAGAAACCACAAGAAAATAAATATAAATTTTAATTCAGGTTTAACAATTATTTGGGGTGAAAACGGTTCTGGTAAAACATCAATTTTAGAAGCTATTCATAGTTTATCTTATGGTAAAAGTTTTAGAACAAACAGCAAAACTGATTTAATAAAAAAAGGTGATAAAAACTTTTTTATTAAAGGTTTTTTTAAAAACAAAGATAGTTCTAAAAACTCTGTTACTTTATCACAAGACACTTCGGGTTTAAAAAAAATAACAATAAACAAGAAAACTATTAAAAAGAGAAAAGAACTATTAGGTTTGAATAATGTTGTTATTTTTTCTCCAGAAGAAGAAGAAATAACAAAAGGCTCACCAATAAGTAGAAGAAATTACTTTGATAAAATTTTTTCTATTTGTTCTTATAATTATTTAAATGAATTACTATCATATAATAAAATATTAAAACAAAGAAACTCTCTTTTAAGAACAGAAAAAAACATAATTAAAAAACAAAAAGAATTAGAAATATGGAATAAACCCCTAATTCAGAAAGGTTTTTCTCTTTGGTTAAAAAGAAAAAAACTAATGAATGAGTTCAGTTCTTTTTTTATAAAAACAGTAAAAGAGTTTGATAAAAATTTAAAACTAGACGTTAAATATGATTTTAAAATTAAAGACGAAGAGAAGTACAATCTTAAACTTGTTGAAAAAAGAGATTCTGATATAAAAAAAAAACACACCTCCTTTGGCCCCCATAGGGACGATGTTTTCTTTTTTTGGGATCATAAACAAATTAAAAACCACGGTTCACAAGGAGAACACAAACTGTTTCTTGCTCTATTAAAAATTACAGAACAGCTTTTTTTATCACAAAAAACACAAAAAACACCAATTTTTTTAATTGATGATATGTTTGCTAATTTAGACAAAGAAAGAAGTAAAAAATTATTAAGATTTGTAGAATCATTTAAAAATAAAGAAAAAAAAACACAAACAATAATCACAACAACTAATATCGTAAATATAAAGGAAAACGATTTCTTTTTAGAGTTTAGTGAGGTCAACAAACACCACTTACAAATAAATGGAACAACTTAAAAAAGCGATACAGAAAGCTATAATTGAATCGGGATTTGAAAGAGCAATACAACAAGAAGAAGCAGTTTCTATTTGGGGGGATGTTGTTGGTGATGTTGTTTCAAAGGTTACAAATGCGATAAGTGTTGATAAGGGGGTTCTTGTTGTAAAAACCAAGTCTGCAACATGGAGACAAGAGCTTTATATGCAAAAAAAAGATATCATAGATAAAATAAATAAAAAAATAGGCTCCACTGCCATAAAGGAAATACGATTTATATGAATCAAAACAAAAGTAGTTATAGTGCAGAAAGCATTAAAGTATTAGAAGGATTAGAAGCGGTAAGAAAACGACCCGCTATGTACATTGGGGATGTTGGAAAGAGGGGACTCCATCACCTGGTTTATGAAGTTGTTGATAACTCAATTGATGAAGCACTGGCTGGGCACTGTACAAAAATAAAGGTGTTTTTTAACAAAGATGGTTCTATTACTGTTGAGGATAATGGGCGAGGTATTCCTGTTGGGATGCACAAAGAAGAAAAAAAACCCGCTGTAGAAGTTGTGATGACGGTTTTACATGCTGGTGGAAAATTTGATAAAGACACATATAAGGTTTCTGGTGGTTTGCATGGTGTGGGTGTTTCAGTTGTTAATGCTTTGTCTGAGTGGCTTTGGGTTGAGGTTAAAAGAGATGGCAATATTTATAAACAAGATTATAAAATAGGTGTAACACAAAACAAGCTTA
>MDTG01436961.1_pt1 | contig 13626 bp, 13 predicted proteins | sample 811421 | NCBI WGS metagenome assembly MDTG01 (sample SAMN05326645, study PRJNA326480) | marine metagenome | isolation source: seawater | place: Pacific Ocean: South East | collected 2011 | reverse complement strand
CGTCACCACCACGCTGCACCCACTCACTAGCATCAAGTAGGGCGTTTGCTTTTTCTAGGTCAAACGGGCGGGCCTGTATGGAAGGGTTGCTGTAATCACCGTAACCCGTATGAAACCCTTGAAGGCGTTCATAGTCGCCACGTAATACGGTATCGATGACCTTTTGAAAGTTAAGCGCATGAGCAAGAGCTAAACGAACGGTTTTATCTTTTAATAATTCGTTATCCTGGTTTAAGAAAAACCCCGAACTTGAACGTGGCATGTCATTGTAAAAAAAGAATTTCTCAATAAAGCCTTTGTCATAAAGCGCCCCGGTTGCTTTGTTGTGCCAGAATTCGGGCTGCACAAGTGTAAATGTGTCTAGGTTGCCTTTCTCGAAATGATTGTAAGCAATGTTGATGTCACGAATGACTTTGATGACAACCTTATCAACGTTGAAGCGACCAATATTGTACTTTCTATCTTTTGCCCACCATTGTTGTTTGCGGGTGAATTCAACTTGCTTGCCTTTCTTGATTTTAGAAATTTGATAGGGTCCGGTATTGGGTACCACTTTCCAGTTGTAATCTTTGACCCATGAATCACCAATGGTTTTATAGAAGTGTTTAGGTGTTGGTGTGACGCCATAATAATAGTGAAGCTCTTCCTTTGGTCGAGCTACAGCCCCTTTGATTGAGATTGTGTGATCATCAAATTTTTGCACGTCTAAAATTTGTTCGGTGTAGTAGTTGTTGTACCACGGGGCATTGATATGAGGGGAGCGCATAAATTCAAGGGTAAATAGAAAGTCATCAGCCGTCACAGGTTGGCCGTCACTCCACTTTGCTGCAGGGTCCAGTTGATAATAAACCGTTTGACCATCACTGCCATAGGCCCATTTTTGAGCAAGCTGTGGAATGATTTCTTGTGTATTAGGGTGTATTTGAACCAGCCCTAATTGATTTGCATTAATAAAGCTACGAAATGAACTGTTTGAATCCGGGCCAACCGTTCTAAGTGTTGGCGGGAACGCCAAAATAAAATCCGTAAACACACCACCTTTTAATGCCTTTGGGTCTGCCCAAACAGGTGACTGATTATTGGTTTGCCACTTAATATTGTCTGGAAGAGTCGCTGCTTGAGTGTAAGCAACAAGACTGGCAAGGAGACAGCAAAAAATGAAAGCGCTTTTTATTATGTTCATTATTTATCTCTTAGCTGAAATATGAATATTTTTTAGGATCGAAGGCTTCACGAATGGCTTCGCCAATAAAGGTTACCAAGGTTAATACAATGGTTAATGCTATAACGGCCGAGGCGGCTATCCATTGATAATCTAGGTTACTGGTACCTTGTTGTAGTAGCTCACCCCAGCTTGGTGTGGGAGCAGGAAGCCCAAACCCTAAATAATCAAGACTCGTTAAAGCGGTAATGCCACTGACGACTGAAAAAGGAAAAAATGTGACTAAAATGGATACTGAATTGGGCAGGATGTGCTTAAACATAATTCGCCAGTTCGATGCGCCAATGGAACGTGCCGCTAGCACATATTCTCGAGTGTTTTCTCGGTATGTCTCTGTGCGCATATACCAGGTTAAGCCCATCCAACTAAACGCACCGAGCATTAGTGCTAATGTCCAAAAATTAGGCGTAATAATGGAGGCCACTATCATAATAATATATAGAATTGGCACGTTTGAGAGTATCTCAATAATGCGTTGAAATATTAAATCAAACCCTCCGCCTAAAAACCCCATTAATGCGCCTATGGTGATACCAATCACATAAGAAATCGTGAGCAAGAATAGTGAAAATAAAATGGCAATCCTGAAACCATATACAAGCCGTGAAAGGATATCTCGCCCTGCCATATCGGTACCCAGGTAATGGCGATGCTCTATTGAAGGTGCATAAGGTGGGAACTCGCCTTCAATGAAATGGTTTTCAAATGGATTGTAGGGGACCAATGCCTCAAGCATCCAGTTACCAGAGTCGGGGTTATTATCAAAAACTTGTTTTAAGTCTCTGTAATTTGTTTCCCACTGATAGCCTAAACCAAAGGTATCCCCTGGGATGATGTCGCCGTAACTTGGAAAATATAGCGTATCATTGTAATGGATAATGACAGGGCGATTATTTACCCATATTTCGGCGAATAAACTAACAAAAATCAATATGCAAATAGCATAAAATGAATAGTAACCGCGTTTAAGAGATTTAAAGCGCTGCCACCTGCGCTTTGCTTGTGGAGAAAACATCATTTTCGTTCTCCAAAACGAATTCTTGGGTCGGCCCATGCCACGCATAAATCACTTAAGATATTGCCGATTAAATAAAGCACAGCAGAAATAACCAATATGCCCATTACCACAGGGTAATCCCGCTCAACCAATGCTTCATAGCCGAGCAAGCCAATGCCATCAATGTTAAATATTTTTTCAATTAAAAAAGAACCACCTAAAATCACACCAATATTCTGGCCAAAATGAGTAGCAAGAGGGATTAAGCTGTTTCTTAATGCGTGGCGGCTGACGGCCTGTTTAAAGCTAAAGCCTTTTGCAGTTGCTGTTCGAACATAATCTGCGGCGAGATTTTCCATTAAAGCGTTTTTCATCATGAACGTCATAACGGCAAGAGAGCCTGACATGTATGCGATTAGAGGTAATGCAGCGTGATTTAAAATATCTTTTATTTGCTCCCATGTGGATAGGTATTCAAATTCATCACTGACAAATCCACCTAAAGGAAACCATTCTAGATTGGCAGCAAAATACGCAATGCATGCAATGCCAATCACGTAACCAGGAACTGCGTAACTTATAAAAATAAATGCAGAGGATATATGGTCAAAAGGGGCACCATGTTTAATGGCCTTAACGATTCCCAGGGGAATGCAAAGTAAATATGTGAGAATCATGGTGGTAACACCATAAAAAATAGAAATCGGCAGTCGGTCTTTAATACTTTCCCATACCGGCTCACCGTAACGAGTGGATTCACCTAAATCTAGGGTTAATATTTTCAACAACCATTCGAAGTAGCTTTGAATAACCGGTTTATCAAAACCATAATAGGCTTTGAGTTGATCAAGCTGATCTTCACTAAGGCTCTGTGCGCCAAAGCCGTTAGAGCTTGATGAAGTAGCGGCACCTGAAAATTGCGCTTCAGCTAGCATGCGTTCGATTGGGCCGCCAGGTACTAAGCGAGTAAGGGTAAATACGAGTAAGGTTATCCCGATAAATGTCGGGATAATTAGCAATAACCGCTGTAAAAAGTAGCTCTGCATGCTCAGTTCTTATTGTTATAGATGGCGCTAAGTTAACAGATATGTGGCATTAAGACAAAGCGCGCACTAGCCAGACTGGGTAACGTCTACATAAAGAATTAGCTGATCACCTGGCTGCAAGTATTTGCGATTTTTTATTTGATTCCAGCGCTGTATATCTTTTACTCGTACATTAAATTTATTCGCAATTCGATGTAGGCTATCGCCATTTCGTACACGATAACGAACTTTTCGGATAATCTCTCTATTTTGCTTATTCCACGTATTATTTGTTTTTGACCATATGACCAAATTTTGGCCAGGTATAAGTGGGTCTTTAGGTGCCATGCCATTCCATCTAGCAATACTTCGTACTGACACTTTATGCTCTTTTGAGAGGCTCCAGAAACTATCGCCGCTTTGTACTCGGTGACTGATTTTTGATGAGCCCGCCGGGCCTTTTGTTCTGCCCTGTTTGGCGGTTTTACGATTTTTTGCACTAAAGGTGTAGCTTGCAAGGTTATTAAATGCCGTAGGTATCAATAACATATCACCAATCCTAAGCAGGCTACCTTGAATAGGATTAACTTGCTTAAGCGCGTCTGGTGTTGTGTGGAATCGCTTAGCGATACTGATTAATGAGTCACCACTTTTAACCTTGTAGCGCTGCCATTTAATGCGCTCAGCTGGGGAGATTTGCGCCAGCTGGTCTTCAATTTGTGCTTTAGATTCAATAGGTACAAGTATTTCATGAGGTCCATTTGGACTGGTTGCCCATTGATTATATTGTGGATTTAGCTTGTAGATTTCTTCCAGATCGACGCCCGCCATAACAGCGGCCTGACTTAAGTCCATCTGGCTGCCAGTATCGACGACAGCGAAATAAGGTTTATTTTCGATAAAAGGTACGGTGATTCCGTATTTTTCAGGCTCACCTATTAATTTAGCCAGTGCGATTAACTTGGGTACATAGTCACGTGTTTCCTTGGGCAGCGAAAGAGACCAGAAATCGGTTGGCAAGCCTTTACGCTCATTTTTGCGAATAGCTTTACGAACGGTGCCAGCCCCAGAGTTGTAAGCGGCTAAAGCAAGCATCCAGTCACCCTTGAATTCTCGTGATAGGCCCTTAAGAAATTTCAGTGCGCCAATAGTTGAGAGGCGAATGTCTCGACGACCATCATACCACCAGGTTTGATTCATACCGTATACGTGGCCAGTACTTGGGATGAATTGCCACACACCTGCTGCACGTCCATGGCTATATGCAAACGGGTCAAAAGCACTTTCTACGATAGGTAATAAGGCAATCTCCCCCGGCATGTCGCGAGTGTCGATCTGCTCCATAATGAAATAAAGATAGCGTTCAGCCCTCAATGACACCCGATTAATGTAGCCTTGGTGCTTCTTGAACCAATTCAATTGCGCCCTAATAGGGCCATTTTCAAGGTCACTATCAAGCTGGTATTGATCGCGCATGCGCTGCCATAGGTCAGTAGGTTCATCGGCTAGTACGTCGGATTGAGGTTTTGATTCTGTGCCTTGATTAGATGCTGCTGAAGTGCTCAGTTCTGACATATCATTATCAAGCAGTAAGTTAGGTGCTTGATTATCTGATAGGCTGTTTGAGCTTGGCTGAATAAGTGCGCATCCACTGATTAATACTGTGGTGCTAAATAGGCTTAAAACACGTAAAAACAATTGGATATACCGATAGAAAATGTGCGGGCAGTGTATGAATACCATGGTTTTTGGTCAAGTTAGGTTTTGTATAATTGGCTAAGGAGTCGCAAGGAGCAAGTAATGTTAGGGTTATGGCGTCAACAGAAGCATGCACAGAACTTATGGCTTAACGAGAAAGAAGAGCTAGAACGGATTATGCCGGATCTTTATGGCCACTACCTTCTCCAATGTAGTGCGTTTAATCAGTCGATAGTTACGTCTACATCATTAAAATATCATTTCTGTGCCTCGCACTATCCTGATTCTCAATTGATCGTTGATTACGATGCTCTGCCTTTTCGTGATAATAGTCTGGACTGTGTTGTAGGGCATCATATTCTTGACTACCAAGCAGCCGCCCATCAGTGTTTGCGTGAGGCTGCACGTATTGTTGTGCCTAATGGCTATCTAGTGATAGTAGGGTTTAATCCATATAGTAGTTGGGGGTTAAGTCGTTTGCTGGGGCGCTATAGTCTAGCCCCGAAGGGGAACTACATATCACGATCTAGGTTACTGGACTGGCTTGCCTTGTTAGGGTTTCGAGTGGAGCAGGTATCAGGCTTACAATATGCACCTCCCATGTTATTAAAATACTTTCCCCGTTTCTCAAAGCAACTGGATAGGGTGCTTAGGTATATTGGATTGCCTGGGGCGGGCGTTTATGTGCTATTGGCCCGCAAATTAGTTGCAGGGAGAACCCCAATTCGGCCACAATGGAGGGCTTTGGGCGGTCGGCGCATTCCGGTTGCAACGCCAAGTACTCGAGGTTCAAGTGTCCCAAGTCGTTGAAATGTTTACAGATGGTGCCTGCAAGGGTAACCCAGGTCCCGGTGGATGGGGGGTATGGCTGCGTTATGGCGATAAAGAGAAAGAGCTTTTTGGCGGTGAAATGAATACCACAAATAATCGCATGGAACTCATGGCTGCAATAGCCGGTCTAGAGATTCTCACCCGAGAATGTGTAGTCGAGCTGACCACTGATAGTGAATACCTTCGAAAGGGCGTGCTGGAGTGGATGGCTAACTGGAAAAAACGAGGCTGGAAAACGGCAGCCAAGCAGCCTGTTAAGAACCAAGACTTATGGATGCGTCTAGATAAAGCCATTTCGATCCATTCCATAAACTGGCATTGGGTGAAAGGGCATTCTGGCCACGAAGGTAACGAGCGCGCCGATCAGTTGGCCAATAAAGGCGTTGAACAATTGTTGATGAGGTCATAATGCGTCAAGTAGTTCTGGATACTGAAACCACAGGTATCGGCGAAGGCCATAAAATTATTGAAATCGGTTGTGTTGAGCTAGTCAACCGTAAGCTAACTGGGCGTCATTACCATCAGTACGTCAACCCGCAGCGCTTGGTTGATCCTGAGGCTATGGAAGTTCACGGGATTACGGATGAATTTTTAGAAGATAAGCCTCTTTTTGGCGAAGTCGCCAATGATTTTATTGAGTTTATAAAGGGCAGTCAGCTGGTCATTCATAATGCGCCGTTCGACGTAGGCTTCATGGATCGCGAATTTGCCGCACTTCGGGGCTACCCTAAAACCGCAGATATATGTACGGTCCTTGATACTCTGACACTGGCTCGACAAATTCATCCCGGTCAGCGAAATAGCCTGGATGCCTTATGCCGCCGGTACGGTATCGATAACAGCCATCGTGAACTTCATGGAGCACTGCTTGACTCTGAGATCCTAGCAGATGTATATCTATTCATGACAGGTGGTCAAACAGCCTTAACACTGGATAGTAAAGAAGAAGACGACCAGCCATCAGAACAAGAGCTTTTAAAGTCGCTTGTGGTTGATCCTTCAGTGGCCGCTAATCTTCCTACTTATGGGGTTAATAGCAAAGAACAAGAAGGCCATGAGGCATTTATTCAGATGTTATCGGGTAAATGTGACAACGTTTTATGGAAGAAGTGACTGGCTAGCGTGAATTGAATCAATGAATTTGCGTATTTTTAAGGATAGAATAGTACAAATGATAATTATTATAAAAAAGCACTCCAGTGCCGTGAGTAGTTAAACTCATATGAATCAGAATTCAAATATAAGTGTGTCGATTAACCTTGTTCGCAAGGAATTAGAGGCAACATTACAAAAAGCAGAGAATTATTTTTCACAGTTCAGTGAGAGTCTCGACGCATCTCATTTAAAGTTATTTGCTGATGAAATTAATCTTGCACGGGGAACATTTAAGCTGCTTGAACTTCCTGGCGCTGAATCTCTTGCCACTGAGATGTTATCACTAGTCGGTGACGGTGCGGTTAAGCAGGCTATTAAATTAGATGTATTGGGGCAGTCTTTGATTGGCTTAACGCAGTACATTAATATTTTAATGGAGCAAGAAGCCGATCACCCGATACTTCTTGTGCCGGCGATTAATCAGGTTCGTAAAGTGGGCGGACATAAGCCTATTACGGAGTCTCATTTCTTTAATGTAAATTTACGCCCCAAGTTGCCTAGTGTCGATAAGCCCAATTTTAATATCAAGCCTCATCTGCCGCGTATCCGCTTGATGTTTCAAGCGGGCTTATTACGTGTTCTCAAAGATCAAAACCCCGTAATCGGCTTTAAACTAATTCAGCGTGCTTTAGAACTCTTAGAAAGAGGACTGAGGGGCACAATGGCTTGGCCCTTCTGGTGGTGCTCATTGGCAGCAGTGAAAGCCATGGCAGAAGAAGAGTATGACCTAACCCTGGCTAGACGCATGCTGTTTGCTCGAATTGATTTATTAATGCGCACCATGATCAAAAACGGTGTGAAGATATTCACGACTCAAACAGCCAATGAACTCCATAAAGATCTGCTGCACATTATTAGCTTGTCATCTGCTCAGGATGAACAGATAGAGCAAGTTAAGCTAGCTTACTCCATTCGGTCACATGTGACTGAGCAGCAGCTAAAAACAGAACGTAAATTATTATCTGGCCCTGATATTGGGTCCTTCGATACGCTAGCAAAAGCCTTTAAAGAAGAAATACACGGTGTAAAAGAGGCGCTTGATGCAGCCGAAAAAGGCACGCTTTCAAATAATGAATTTGAAGAGCTAACTCTTCGTCTTCAACGAATGTCTAATGTATTAAAAGTGATCCATCATGATGCGCTTGGCCAGCGTATCGAAGACCAGCTTTCTAGCATTGTTGCATTGACCGGTATGCCTAATGAACAGAAGGTGATCGCATTGGCCGGTATTGCAGATGCATTACTTGAAGTTGAGTTGGCAAGTGACAAATTTGGAAGACAAACATCCGTTAGTTCTAAGCAAGAAATAATAGGGGCGGGGCATTATTTTGAGGCCCGTATCGTGCTCTTTGATGAAATACACTCTGGGCTCGCTGTATCAAAAAGAGCGATTGCATCCTTCGTTGATACCAGTGATAAATTACACTTGGCGAATATTGGGCAAGCACTTGTAGGTGTTAAAGGAGCTTTGATTTTCTTGAATGAGCTACAGTGTGCCGAAATCATTAAAATGTCTATTCGATACCTTGAAGAGAGAGTTCTGAATAGTGATCAGCCAGCGGATGAGGCTCGTCTTGAGGTACTTGCTGACGTGCTTACCAGTATCGAATACTACATAGAAACCGTTTCGCAGTCTGATGTTTCGGCAAAGGATATATTGTCATTGGCAATCAAAAGTATTGCTCAGCTAGGATATAAGGTGGCGTAATGGGTGTTCAGATACTGGCGGGTTTATTGGCTTTGCTTGCTCTGGCCATGCTACTTGTCTCTGTAAAAACGCTATTCTCCAAAGACTGGTTTATGAAATGGCTGCGAGGCAGTTTTGGTTTTCTTGCTGTTATTTGTACGTTAGTAAGTGCAGTTGTAGCGTTTAATTTAATTCACTACACAACGGTGGATGAAGGCCAAGTTATTGCAACCTTACGTTTCAATCAAATAAGCGAGCAAGAGTTTGATGTGGAGCTAGTAGATAGAGAAAACAAAAAAAAGCTATTCCGTGTGAGTGGTGATCAGTGGCAACTGGATGTTCGTTTAATCAAGGTTTCAGCTTTCATTGATGGTGATTTACCCGCATATAAATTAGACCGCTTATCAGGACGCTTTCTATCCCTAGAGCAAGAAAATCAAGCACAGCGTACAGCGCATGATCTATTGGGAGAGCAGTTAGTTGATACCTGGCCTTGGTTCGCTAATAAAAAATGGTTGAATTTTGTACAAGCCAAATATGGCTCCGCTACCTATATGCCAATGGCAAATGGTGCTATCTACCAAGTTAGGCTTTTTCATGACGGCCTGGATGCGGCAGCCGTGAACGATCAGGCCAAGCAGGCTCTAGGTGATTGGTAGTTAGTTGTGAATTGATTAATGAGTGCGCATAAAAAAAGGGGCCTAAGCCCCTTTTTTTATGCGCCAAATAAGCTGGATTATTGTGGGAACAATTCGCCAAGCTTAGTGGCTAGCATCATGTCGCCTTCAGCACGAAGCTGTCCAGCCATAAATGCCTGCATGCCGTCAGTTTCACCGGTCATGATACCCACAAGCGTTTCAGTGCTCATGATTAGAGTTACAGATGGGTCGTCGTGAGAACCGTTACCGATTTCGAAGTTGCCGTCATTAACAGCAACGAAAAAATCATCACCATCTTCGATGCTGAATTGGAATACGTTTTCCATGCCAGCAGCAGCATCAGCATTAAATTTTGCTTTCATTTGTTCAATGATGTCAGCAACTGAAGTCATATCGTTATCCTTTGTAAAATGTAAGTAAAGTAGCCTGTACTGATTCAACTGACAGGTTTTTATCTGATTGTTGCACAGATATTGTCAGACTAAGCAAGGCAGGAGTAGGTGTCAACTGCTAATCATACGATTGTTTGAATTTTTCAAGGCAAGAAGGGACTGATTTATAAAGCAGGGCTAGTGTGAGTGATTTAGAGTGGTTACACTTGCTGAAACATTATATCTAAGGAAGTATCGTGGAATTTTTGTCTGATTATGGGCTGTTTTTAGCAAAAGCCATCACATTTGTAATTGTAGTGGCGATGATCACTGGCCTTGTGGCTAGTGCCGGGCAAAAGGCCAAACCTGAAAAACTTAAGGTAAAATATTTAAATGACAAGCTAAAGCAGTCCAAAGAGAACCTGCAGGCGCTTGTACTGAGCAAGGCTGAACTAAAAGCCCTTAAGAAAGAGCAAAAAAAGTCGGAAAAATCAGATACTGAAGAAAACAAACCTAAAGTTTATGTACTTAATTTTAATGGCGATATAAAAGCCAGCCAAAGCGAGCAATTAAAAGATGAAATTACGGCTCTTCTGAGCATGGGTGATCATGTTGATGAGGTCGTTGTTAATGTCGAGAGTGGTGGGGGGATGGTGCACCAATACGGCTATGCAGCCTCCCAACTTGATCGAATTAAAGCCCAAGGCATTCCTTTGACCATCTGTGTCGATAAAGTAGCGGCAAGTGGTGGCTATATGATGGCCGTGGTGGCCGATAAAATCATCGCTGCACCATTCGCAGTTATTGGCTCAATAGGGGTGATTGCTCAGCTACCTAATTTTAACCGCCTACTTAAAAAGAACGATATCGATTTTGAAGTACATACCGCAGGCGAATATAAACGCACGTTAACGGTTTTTGGTGAGAATACAGACAAAGCTCGCGATAAGTTTCGTGAAGACTTAAAAGATGTCCATGTATTGTTTAAGGGTTTTATTCATCAGCATCGCCCATCGGTTGATATTGAGCGTGTTGCTAATGGTGATGTCTGGTATGGACAGGATGCACTGAAGCAGAACTTGGTAGATCTGGTTTGTACCAGTGATGACTATCTTTTATCACGCTGTAAAGAGGCTGATGTATATATGCTCTCAAGTGAACAGAAAAAGCCACTGCTTAAGCGCTTGGGTGCAAGTTCTCAATCTGCATTAAATAATGCTATTGAGCATGGCTTGAATAAACTTGCCTTTCATAAATGGTATATGTAGGAGTTAGTGATGGATTATAAGGCCCTTGTCGTTTCTGAGTCAGATACTGGTGAGTTTAGCGCCCAGATTAAAGCTCTAAACACTGAAAATTTACCCGCTGGGGATGTGCTGATCAAGGTTAGTCATTCCTCTGTTAATTTTAAGGACGCATTGTCTTTTTCAGGCAACAAGGGTGTAACTCAATCCTTTCCTCACACACCTGGCATCGATGCAGCTGGCCAGGTTGTTGAATCATCTGATCCGGCTTTCCCAGTTGGTTCAAAGGTATTGGTGACGGGATATGACCTGGGAATGAATACTAGCGGTGGTTTTGGTCAATATATTCGCGTGCCAAGCGGCTGGGTTATTAATTTGCCTAATGGCTTTAGCGAGCAAGAAGCGATGTCGTGGGGGACTGCTGGATTAACTGCGGCTTTGTGTGTCGATAAGCTCATTAAAAGTGAAATAAGTCGAGATAAGCCTGTTTTGGTGTCCGGCGCCACCGGTGGTGTGGGTAGTATTGCCATTCTTTTACTTACCAAGCTTGGCTATGACGTACATGCCTTGTCATCTAAGGCCGATAAGACAGACTACCTTAGATCGCTAGGAGCCAAAGAAGTTGTCTTGTTAAGCGACTTTATCGATGAGTCAAAGCGCCCAATGCTAAAACCCATCTACTCTGGGGCCGTTGATGTAGCAGGAGGGGATGTACTTGCGACAATATTGAAGTCGATAGATTATCAGGGTGCTATCGCTTGTTGTGGCCTAGTGGCTTCACCAACACTTAAGACCAGTGTTTTTCCTTTTATTCTTCGTGATGTAAGTCTACTTGGTGTTGATTCTGTTGAGCTGCCTTTGTCCAGAAAACAAGAAATTTGGGATAAAATTGGTAATGAGTGGCGCCTAGAAGAGCTTGTTTCAACATGTAAGTTGATATCAATGGATGAGTTAACTGAAACCATGACCGCTATGTTGAAAGGGCAAATCTCTGGGCGATTCGTCCTCGCTCATTAATGAGTTAATCCCTGCGCAGCTTGCTTGAAGGTGCAATGGGATTAGGGTATTTGAATATTACAATATACGTTGAAGCAATAAACGTAATCACAGCCGTTGCTTGAATTGTATGCGCTGCGTTTTCTCCCAGTAAATTTGCAGCAATAGCCAAATAAGTGATGAGCAGTGAGAATTCACTTATTTGGCCCAAACGAAAGCCAATATCCCAAGAAAGCGCATTTTTCTCTGCCTGCTGCCTCAGAAGTAGCTTAAATGTGATTGGTTTAATGGCTAGAACTAAAGCACTTAAAATCAAAGCATACAGCCATATATCCGCGAGCACATGCAACTTAAAGCCTGCACCGAGCGTAAAGAAAAATAGGACTAGAAAAAAAATCACGAATGGGCTTCAGCTTTTCAGTCATGAATTGTGCGACAGGGTGAGTAGCCAGAGTAATCCCTGCAACAAAAGCTCCCATCTCTTTTGATAGACCCAAATACGCACCAAGCTCTGCAAGCCCGAGACACCAGCCGATTGCCATTAAAAATAAGTACTCATGAAATAAATCGAACTTAACAAGAAGCGGTAAAATAACAAACCGAACACAGGCAAATGCAAATAAAATAAGACAGGGAAGGGCGAGCGCTGTAAGTGCAAAATCTTGCATATTGCCACCTGATGACGCACTGCCGATTACCAGCAATACAATAATTGCCAGCATGTCTTGCAGCAATAACAGGCCGACCATTAATTCACCAATATGCTTATGATGTAGAACCGTTGTTGGCAGCAATTTGATGCCGATAATGGTGCTTGAAAACATTAAGGCGGCACCCGTGATGATAGCCTCAACTTGTGTAAAGCCAAATCCAAGCGCCGCAAAATAACCAACTGCAAAAAATACACAAGAACTAGCTAGAGCGACGAGACTTGCTTTTTTAAGCACATGCACGAGGCTTTTGGGTTGCATATCTAAACCTAATAAAAACAATAGAAATACAATGCCCACGTGGGAGATTTCACTGAGTTGCTCAGCATCGTTTACCCATCCCATGACAGATGGCCCTGCGATAATGCCAAGTGCAACATAGGCAACAATAATGGGCTGATGGGTATAAAGTGAGAGAGTGGCAAGGATTGCGGCGCCACTAAAGATAATAAAGAAAGAAAAGAATAGGGTATGTTCCATAGCTTGATCCTAAACAAAGCTATTAAAGCCTGATCTAAAAAAGCTAAAGAGTAAAGCGAAAACAAAACAGCCTCAAAGATGAGGCTGTTAATGCTATATCTTGTGCCGAGCCTTAAGCTTTTCGACGAAACAGAGGGGTTTTGACGTCGTATGCCAATTGGTATGGGTCACTAAAGGTATCAAAAAACTGAAGTGCTTTTTCAGCCTCAAGACCATCCTTTAGATCGAAAGTATCAAAGCCGCAGCGCTTCATGAAATGCAGTTGATCCAACAATACATCACCAATAGCACGAATTTCGCCTTGATAGTTGTAACGCTCTTTGAGTAGTCGAGCCTGGCTATAGCCACGTCCGTCAGCAAAAGCCGGAAAGCTGACAGCAATGACCTCAAATTTATTAAGGTGTGCGCCTAACGCGTCTAGGTCGGTATCGCCACTTATGATAATGGATACATTCCCACGTTCGCAAAGAGCGACTTGGTTATCAAGCCAGTATTGTGCAGCAACTAGAATATTACCTTCAGGTAATGCTTCGTTGTAATCACTGATGGTT
>MDTG01388077.1_pt1 | contig 13627 bp, 14 predicted proteins | sample 811421 | NCBI WGS metagenome assembly MDTG01 (sample SAMN05326645, study PRJNA326480) | marine metagenome | isolation source: seawater | place: Pacific Ocean: South East | collected 2011 | reverse complement strand
TTTTCAAAGAATTTTCCAATACTTGGAGAAACGTTTCATTCTAAAATTAGACAGGTCGGAAACTTTATAAACCCCAGTAACAGATCTTTTAAAATAGAAGTAGGTGTTTCTAATTTAGAAGGCAAAATAAAACCAAACTTAACGGCAAAACTAAAATTAAACGATTATTCAAACCAACATGCAATTTTAATACCGCAATCAATTATTTCAGAAAATGCAAAAGGACAACAGTTTATTTACATTGTAAAGGATAAAAAAGAAAATAATTTAGCTGTTGCAGAAAGATTGGTTATTGAAACAGGCAAAACACAAGGAGATTTTATTGAAGTAATAAAAAACCTCACTTCAGATACTGAGATTATTATGGAAGGTGCACGAAGTGTAAATAATGGACAGCTTGTAAAAGTGATCAATAAAACTAATTAAAAAATGGCTAAAATTAACAAACAAATAGACAAAGAATTTAAGCTATCTTCTTGGGCAATTAATAATAAAACTACTATTTACGTTTTAATGTTTCTGTTTCTCTATTTAGGGATTTCGTCATATTTTACAATGCCAAGAGAGAATTTTCCAGAAATAAGCGAAACAAAAATTTACATTAGTTCTGTATATCCAGGAAATACTGCAGAAGATATTGAGAAACTCATTACAAACCCGCTTGAAGATAAATTAAAATCAATAAGTAATGTTGTTGAAATTACTTCAACATCGCAGGAAGACTATTCTATTATTACGGTAGAGTTTGATGAGAGTATTGCTGTTGATAAAGCAAAACAAAAGGTTAAAGATGAAATAGATCAAGAAACGGCAGGTGAAGATTGGCCAACATTTAATGGAGCTAAAGTAACACCCAATGTTTTTGAACTGAGCATGTCTGAAGAGGTACCAATCTTAAATATTAATATTTCTGGAAATTACCCAGTTTCTAAATTAAAAGAATATGGAGAGTTTTTACAGGATGAAATAGAGGATTTATCTGAAATTAAGAAAGTAGATATTCGTGGGGCACAAGACAAAGAAATAGAGGTTGCTGTAGATATTTATAAAATGATGGCAGCAAAAGTTAGTTTTGATGATATTACTAATGCTATTAATCGTGGAAATGTAACCATGTCTGCAGGAAATTTTATTACCAGCCAGCAAAGACGAACCATTAGAATTATTGGTGAAATTAATTCGCCCAATGACCTGCTTGATTTTGTAATTAAGTCAGAAAAAGGAAATTCAATTTATTTAAAAGATGTTGCAAAAATTTCTTTCAAAGACAAAGATAAAACAACATATGCCAGAGAAAAAGGGGCAGCAGTTGTAATGTTAGATGTTAAAAAAAGAGGTGGAAAAAATATGGTAGCTGCAGCAGATAAAGTTGGAGAAATTGTCGCACAGGCAAAGCAAAATAATTTTCCTCAAGATTTAGAAGTAAGTATCACAAATGATCAATCACCTAAAACAATTGGTCAGGTAGACGACCTGGTGAATAACATCATTTTTGGTGTTATTTTAGTAGTGATTGTACTCATGTTTTTTCTTGGATTTAAAAATGCAATTTTTGTTGGTTTTGCAATACCAATGTCTATGTTTATGTCTTTGATGATTTTAGGAGCATTAGGATACACATTAAACACTATGGTACTATTTGGTTTAATCATGGGACTTGGAATGTTGGTAGATAACGGGATTGTGGTGGTAGAAAATGTCTACAGATTAATGGATGAAGAAGGTATGACAAGAATTGAAGCTGCTAAGAAAGGAATTGGAGAGATTGCTTTTCCTATTATTATTTCTACCGCTACTACGGTGGCAGCATTTATTCCTTTGGGTCTTTGGCCAGGAATTATGGGCCAGTTTATGGTGATTTTACCAATTACATTATCTATTGTTTTAGGATCTTCTCTGTTTGTTGCAATCTTCTTTAATTCGGTACTAGTTTCTCAGTTTATGAGTATAGAAGATAAGGATATGCCATTGAAAAATATTGTGAGATTAACGAGTATTATGGTAGTTGTTGGTTTGCTTATATTTTTCTTGGGAGGAGATTATAAGGTTGTTGGAACTTTAATCATATTTATTGCAATTATGTTCTGGGTGTATAGATTTGTCTTAAGAAAAGCAGCAAATTATTTTCAGAAAAATACACTAGTATTTCTTGAAAATTGGTACGAAAGACAATTAAAAAGAGCCTTATCTGGTTGGAGACCCTATGCCTTGGTGGTAGCTACATTTATTCTTTTAGTTGCCGCGTTTACCAGTTTTGGATGGTCTTTAAAAGAGGAAAGAACTAAAGTAGAGTTCTTTCCAGATAACAAGCCCAATCAGATTATTGTGTATATAGAATATCCTCAAGGTACTGATATTGAAAAAACAAATGAAATTACCAGAGAAATTGAGGAAAAGGTTTTTGAGGTTTTGAACGAAAAAAAGTATACAGATGATGGCTATAATTTTTTAGTAGAAAGTACCGTTTCTCAAGTTGGAGAAGGTGCTGGAAATCCTGAAAAATATGGAGGTTCTTCTGCTGAAATGCCCCATAAAGGTAAAATTACAGCCTCTATGCGTGAGTTCAAATACAGAAGAGGTGAAGATAGTGAGGTGTTACGACAAAAAGTGCAATCAGCACTAGTTGGTATTTACCCTGGAGTTTTAATTTCTGTTGAAAAAGATGCAAATGGTCCTCCTGCTGGATCTCCAATTAATATAGAACTTAGCGGGAAAAATTATGAAGAATTAATTTTAACTGCAGAAAAAATGCGAGATTATTTAAACACGCAAAGTATTCCTGGAGTAGATGAATTAAAAATTGATGTAAATAAATCTAAACCTGGAATGCAGGTGCTGGTAGATAGAAAAAAAGCAGGAGAATTAGGTGTTTCTACTGGGCAAGTTGGCCAACAGCTAAGAGCTGCTATTTTTGGAAATAAAGCAGGGATTTATAAAGAAAATGGCGAAGATTATGATATCTACGTACGTTTTAATAAAGACGACAGATATAATAAAAGTGCCGTTTTTAACCAAAAAATTACATTCAGAGATCAGGCAACCGGTAAAATTAAAGAGATCCCTGTTTCTGCAGTTGCCTCTCAAATGAATAGTTCTGGATTTAGTGCCATTAAACATAAAAATGTTAAGAGGGTTGTAACGGTTTATTCTGCTCTTTCACCAGGAGAAACAGATGCCGGAGCGGTAGTTGCTAGAATTGAAAATTCTATGAAGAATTTTAATGATTTTCCTATAGGAGTTACCACAGATTATACAGGTCAAATTGAAGAGGAGAAAAAACAAATGAATTTTTTGGTAGGTGCATTTATTACAGGCTTACTCTTAATTTTCTTTATTTTAATTATTCAATTTAACTCCGTTTCAAAACCAGGAATAATCATGCTGGCTATCTTTTTAAGTTTGATTGGTGTTTTTGGTGGTTTGGTGCTCTCAGGAGCTCCTTTTGTAATTATGATGACCATGGTTGGGATAATTGCTTTGGCTGGCATTGTGGTAAACAATGGTGTAGTATTATTAGATTATGCAGAATTATTAATTAGTAGAAGAAAATTACAAGATGGTGTGTCTGAATCAGAATATTTACCTCTAGATAGTTTGTATGAAACAGTAGTAAAAGCAGGAAAAGCAAGATTGCGTCCTGTTTTATTAACGGCTATTACTACCATTTTAGGATTGATACCCTTAGCTATTGGTTTAAACATAAACTTCTTTACTTTATTCAGCGATTTTAATGCTAATATTTATATGGGTGGAGACAATGTTGTTTTCTGGGGTCCTTTAGCTAAAACAGTTATTTATGGCTTATTAATAGCAACATTCTTAACATTAATTGTAGTGCCAATTCTATTTTATCTTATAACTAAGTTTAAAATGAGGTTAAAAGGGTTGCTTAAAACAACCTGAGAAATTACTAAAATAGTTAAATTAAACAACACTTAAAAGAGGATGCAATCACGTAGGTTTCATCCTCTTTTTGTATTTTCGAGATAATGATTCAAAACAAGAAATCTTTTACAGTAGATGAGCTCCAAAAAAAAATGGAGTATTACTGTGTATATCAAGACAGATGTCATCAAGAGGTAGAAAGAAAAATGACCGAATATGAATTAATTCCTGAAGCTAAAGAAAAGATTTTATTACACTTAATGCAGCATAATTTTTTAAATGAAGAACGATTTTCTAAAAGTTTTGCTCGAGGAAAATTTAGAATCAAAAATTGGGGAAAACAAAGAATAGTAAGAGAATTGAAGTTTAAAAACATTTCTACCTATAATATAAAAACTGCTTTGAAAGAGATCGACGAAGAATTGTATGTTAAAACAATAGAAAAAATAGCCATTTCAAAAAATAACACAATTAAAGAGTCTAATTTATTTAAAAAGAAGAAAAAAATTTACGATTATCTCTATAGAAAAGGGTATGAATCCTCTTTAATTCTTGAAACAATAAGTAAATTATAAAAATACAAACGCCTTGTTAAGAAGCGTTTGTATTTAATTTTAATATAGAATAATTTTTCTTTAGATTGTATTTTTCCGTCGTTATCTAAAAAATACTTCCAATGGTATCTCCATCTTTCAAAGGGTTTTATACCACTACCTTTTTTGTCTTTATCAATTTTTTCAAAGTAATCATTTGCAGCAGCTGAAACTTACTCTAGAGTAGGATTATTATTATTATTGTTTTTTTCTAGAGCATCCTTGGACCAAGGTGCATAGAGTTGAGTTTTTTGACTGTAACAAAAAACTATCGAAAAAAAGGAAATGATTAAGGGTAATTTTTTCATAATTCAAAAAGGGTATATAGGTTGACAGCTTTTATATATAAGGGTTCATTTTTCTCAAATGGTTGCGTTAATTTAAAGGCATTAATTTGTTTAATCGCTGAGGGAGAAAATTACTATTAATTTTTATTACCTCATCAATAACATCGTTTGGAACAGTAAGTGACAGAACATAATGTTTTATTTTTAATTTTCCGTCAACCATTTCAATTACACCTGATCCTCTACAAACACCCATCCAGGTATCTAATAACTCATCAAACCAAATAAAATCTCCAGATTTACTGGTGTAAATATGTCGTTCTAAAGTTTTAAAATCCCAAGCTTTCCCGTCATCAAAATAAGGTTTGCTAAACTTTTGAAATTGATTTTTAGACCAGTTTTCAGTTGCATCTGTTCCAATAAATACTGAAATACTATCCATTTTACTGAAGTAATCACTATAATTTGCTTTTGATGCTGCTTTATGCCAATCATTTAAAAATATGTCAATATTTTCTGTGTTAACTTGCTTATTTGTATCAATGTTTTTTGAGTCACTTTTTTCACAAGAATAGATACCCGCAACCATAATTAGTAACACTGAAATATTTTTAATTAGTTTTTTTCTTACCATTTTTTTTTTCTTTTGCGGTTATTTTTTTTCTCCTCCAATAAATCTTCCTCAAAAAGCATTATTTTTTGAGATTTTTTTGAGAAATTTTTATTTAAGTTTCCTTTTGATTTGGTCTTCTTTTTTGATCTAGGAGTAAACTTTTTAATGTCAAACTCTGCAGTTGTCTTCTTTTTTGGAATCTTCTTTTTAAAACTAATATCTTCAACAGTTAGCTCTAATTCTCGTTGTTTAAGAGTCGTATTAATCTTTGAATTTATAGATGAAAATGCGTTTAAAATTTTATCTATATGGTTGTTTACCTCATTAGCTTTTATTGCTGGAATAGAAGACATATCGTACAATCTGAGTGTTTCGTTATATAATAAATTCACTCTAGCGTTAAAAGCAGGTGTTTCAAAAATTGCTGGTTTAAGACTATCGACAAGGCTTTTTGCAATATCATTTAATTCTCTAGAATTATTTAATGCATTATTGGGTGAAATGGAGGTGTATTGTTGTAAAAAAATAGCTAGATTTTCATACTCTTTCCAGGTATCAATATCTAGTTGAAATTTTGATTGAATGCTAGCCAGTTGATCGTGTTTTTTTACACGACTAGACTCAGGTTTTTCAATTTCCTGTATTGCAGCTGTCTTTTTGTTATTACAAGAGCTAATTAATAAAATAAATACACAACAATAAATAAACTTCATAGATCCTATATCAGTCCTTAAAAATACACAAAATCCATTAAAAATGATGGGATATAATAAAACTGTATTTTTTTAATTTTTTTACATATACTTTAAATAATTGTTTTTAAACAATTTTTTTTTATGAATAGCTAAATTATTTACCTTTGATTTTATGAAAAACATAAAATTAGCATGAGTCAAATTATTCTTGTATTAGGTGCTAGCGGGCAAATTGGTGGTGAATTAACAGAAAAACTTCGCACTATTTATGGAAGTGCCCATGTGATTGCATCAGATATTAGAAATGGGGATTCTTTGTTAATGAGTTCTGGTCCTTTTGAAATTATTGATGCAACAGACAAAGAAGCCATCTTAGCTGTTGTAAAAAAGTATGGAGTTACTCAAATATACCTTCTTGCGGCCATGCTTTCTGCAACTGGAGAAAAATACCCCAAAAAAGCTTGGGATTTAAATATGACATCTTTACTATCGGTATTAGATATTGCAAAAGAAAAATACATCAGTCAGGTCTATTGGCCAAGCTCTATTGCTGTATTTGGACCAACAAGTCCTAAGATTAATACACCTCAAAAAACCATTATGGAGCCAGCTACCGTATACGGTATTAGTAAGTTGTCTGGAGAATTTTGGTGTAATTATTATCATGAAAAATATGATGTAGATGTTAGAAGTTTACGGTATCCTGGAATTATTAGCTGGAAGACAAAGCCTGGTGGTGGAACTACCGATTATGCTGTTGATATATTTTTTAAAGCTGTTGAACATGGGAGTTTTGAGTGTTTTTTACATGAAAATACTCGCTTACCTATGATGTATATGGAAGATGCTGTAAATGCCACAATTCAAATCATGCAAGCAACACCCAAAGACATTAAGATTAGAACATCGTATAATTTATCTGCGATGGATATTACACCAAAAGAATTAGCTGAAGAAATTAAACAAGCCATCCCAAATTTTACCATTAGCTATCGTCCAGATTCTAGACAAAAAATTGCAGATAGCTGGCCACAAAGTATAGACGATACCAAGGCCAGAAAAGATTGGAATTGGTCTCATAAATTTACGATTTCTTCAATGGTAAAAGATATTCTAAAAAATTTACAAGCTCAGAAAAATAAGAATTAAAAATAACGTAAGGTTGTTTCTAATTGCACGTCTAAAAAATTTCAAAATAATTCAAATTTGATGAAAAATAGTTTAAAAGAAGGGCTGCAAAAAGGAATTTCTTATGTAGCATATAGAACATTAATAAGTGACCTTTTAGCATCTGGAAAATCTAGTGGAGCTGTTCAATCTGAAGCATTACTAACTTACAGTAAGTTGAACGATAAAAGAATGAAACGTTTAGACAAAACCAGCAAGCTTTCCAAAGAAACCATTGTAGCACTAAAAAGTATAGATACCCCGGTTACTTGGCTAGTTTTAACAGAAGGATGGTGTGGTGATGCAGCACAATCACTGCCTATTATCAATAAAATTGCAAGTGAAAGTACTCAGATTACTCTAAAAATTATTTTAAGAGATGATCATGAAGAATTAATGAATCATTTTTTAACAAACGGAGGAAAATCTATTCCTAAGTTAATTGCATTAAATGCTAAAAATGAAGTATTAAATACTTGGGGGCCTAGACCATCTGTTGCAACAAAAATGGTGAATGATTATAAAGAAAAACACGGGCAATTAGATGCTAATTTTAAACAAGATCTACAAATTTGGTACAATAAAGACAAGGGAGTTAACATACAGAAAAATATGCTAGACTTATTCTAGAAGCCCATTATAAATTAAATAATTTAGAAGCCTTGGTATGTGTATTAAGGCTTTTTTCTTTCACTATATTTGCAGTATGATTACAGACTTTACCTTATTATCCGAAGAAGCAAAAATTTGGATTTACCCATCTAGCAGAAAATTTTACACCCATGAATTTGAAGAAATAGAATTAAAAGTTAAAAATTTTGTTAATAGCTGGAAAGAAGAAGACGCTAATTTTAAATGCTCTTATCAATTTTTGTACAATAGATTTATAATTATTGCTGCTGAAGATCAAGATTTTTCAGTTAAAAATTTGGATATGGATTTGTTGGTTGGGTTTATTCTAGCGCTTCAAAACACCTACGAAGTGGTTTTGTTAGACAGAATGAACGTATGTTTTAAACAAGGAGAATATGTTCAGTATAAAGAGCTAAAAGATTTTAAAAAGCTGGTAAAGAATAAAGCTGTTACTGCTAAAACTGTCATTTTTGATAATTTAATTACCAGTAAACACGATTTTGAAAATTATTGGGAAATACCCATTGAAGATAGTTGGTACAATCGATACTTATAATTAAAAAATAGTAAAACCAATTCCTAGTGATATATTATCATAACTCCCATTTTCAAAATTTTTAATTTTCTTTTGATGATAAATGATTTTAAACGTTGTATTTAACGCACTGCCAGATTCAAATCTCCAACCAATACCAAGACCTCTGTAGTTTCCGTCAGAAAATCGTTCAGCGAGTCTCCATAATCTTCCAGTATTACAAAGCATATAAAAAGCATCGTTACCTTTAGTCCAAAGATTGTATTGAAAAGTAAAATATGTTGGAATTGTTCCTATGAAATAATCAAAATGGTATTCAAAACCTGTATTAAAACTTAGGGCAATTTTCTTTTTATATTCATAGCCAATTCCAAAACGAAGAAGAATCTCAGAGGGAACAAAGAAGGGTTCACCATTAGTATTGCCAAATTCAAAATTTTCATTTAATTTAAATGTCAAATTAGCATTGGCATCAAAAAAAGAGACTCCATTTTTTTGCTGAGAGAATAAAGTTAAAACAGTAAAAACAGTAAGGAATAGAAAAATAAATTTTTTCATAAAATTGATATAACCAACTACAACAAAAATTATTCCAATTCTAACTTTTCTATAAATTGATTAATTGAAAGAGCATTTTTAACAGAGAATTCACCAATTTTAGTTCTTCTTAAACTAGAAAGATGTGCTCCAGAGTTTACAGATAAACCAAAATCATAAGCCAAAGATCTAATATAGGTTCCTTTGCTACAAACTACCCTAAAGTTTACTTCTGGCAAAGTAGTTTTCGTAAGTTCAAATTCAAAAATTGATACTTTTCTTGAAGCTATTTCAGTGGTTTCACCTTTTCTTGCTAGTTCATACAAACGCTTTCCGTCTTTTTTTATAGCTGAAAATATGGGTGGTTTTTGATCTATTTCACCTAAGAAATTTTTGGCAGCTTTTGTTAAGACTTCATTTGTAATATGATCTGTAGCAAATGTTTCATTAATTGTAGTCTCTAAATCATAGCTAGGTGTTGTAGCACCCAACGTAAATGTTCCAGTATATTCTTTAATTTGTCCTTGGTATGTGGCAATATTTTTAGTTTCTTTTCCAGTACAAATGATTAGCAAACCCGTAGCTAGAGGATCTAAAGTTCCGGCGTGTCCTACTTTTATTTTCTTTAGACCATATTTTTGCTTGATATGCCATCGTATCTTGTTAACGGCCTGAAAAGAGGTCCATTCTATAGGTTTATCTATTAACAACACCTGTCCGTTTAAATAATCATCAACAGTCATTATGAGATTGTATAAATAATTGCACTAACCCCTACAACAGCGCAATAGATAGCAAAATAAGTTAGTTTACTTTTTTTAACCAAAGCAATCATCCATTTACATGCTACTAAGCCAGCAATAAATGCAGCAAAAAAACCAATAATCATTGGTACAGCATCTGATGAAGCTACACTAATATCTCCACTAGAAAGATCTTTAATTACTTTACCAACAATTAAAGGAACTACCATTAAAAATGAAAATTTAGCAGCCTTAGTTCTGTCTATTCCTAATAAAACAGCTGTGGAAATTGTAGCTCCAGATCTAGAAATTCCTGGTAAAATGGCAATGGCTTGAGATATTCCAACTACAATAGCATTTAGGAAAGTCACGTTTTTAGTGGTATCTTTTGCTTTGTCTGCCAGTAAGAGCAGGGAGGCTGTAATAAGTAACATACATCCAACTAAAAGAATCTGTCCTCCAAATAAAGAAGCAATTTCTTCCTCAAAATAAAGGCCAATAAAAACAGTTGGAATCATAGAAACAATAATTTTAAAAGAGAATTGTGTTTCTTCGTTCCATTGAAGTTGTATCAATCCTTTAAAAATTTCTAGAATCTCTTTCCTGAAAATTACAAGCGTACTCAATGCAGTGGCAAAGTGCAACACAATGGTAAATGCTAGACTTTCTTCAGGTACAGAACTGTCTCCTAAAATAGCTTTTGCCAGTTCTAAATGGCCACTAGATGAAACAGGTAAAAATTCGGTAAGTCCTTGAATGATTCCAAGGATAATAGCTTCAATAAGACTCATCGTTATTTTTTAGGGTTTAGGAGTATGGCATAAATTTCTATTCCTAATCCAATAATAACTAAGGTAGGTGCTAAACGAATTCGTTGAAAATCATACATTGCTTCGTTAAAAATAGTTGGATCATTGCTGCCACCGCCAGCCATAAAAATAAAACCAAGTGCTATAAAGGCTAAGCCTATAAACATAAATAGGTAGTTTTTTTTTCCAAAAAGGAATGCTGGTTTAGAGGTGTTTTTTTCTGTACTCATATTCTTAATAATATAGTTCGTCTGTATGTAAGTTTAAAAAACGTTGAGTCGCAAAAAAGGTACTCAACCATGAAATGATAAAAGCAATAAGTAGTATTCCGCCACCAAGATACACCAAGGTAACATAGTCTTTTACTAATTGCAATGTTGGAATTTTTTGATCAATATAATAAATTACAGCTGCCAACCCAGCCAATGAGATAAGAGCTCCAATAAAACCCAATCGAATACCGCTCCAAATAAACGGTTTTCTTATAAAACCTTTAGTGGCTCCAACCATTTGCATGGTTTTGATGTTAAATCTTTTAGAATATACAGAAAGTCTGATAGAACTGTTGATGAGAATTAGTGCAATTAATCCAAAAAAGGAACTAATTGCAAACAACCAGAAACTTACCTTTTGAATATTTTGTGTTAAAAAAGTAACCAAGGGTTTGTCATAAGAAACCTCAAAAACAAAACTATTCTTATTAAATCTATCTGAAATTTCTTGCATTTTTTCTGGAGTTACAAAACCAGGATTTAAATAGATGTCTATGCTGTTTTTTAAGGGGTTAGTTCCTAAATAATTAACGAAATCTTCCCCCAAGTCTTCAGCATAAAATTCTGCAGCATCACCTTTAGAAATATATATAATTTTTCTGGTAAATAGTTCTTTCAATAAAGAGGTTCTTAAGTTTTCTATTTGTTCTTTAGAAGTGTCGTTTTTAAGAAATAAAGTAATGACAACTTCTTCTTTGAAATGATTGGCTACTTGGGTAGACTTTAAAAGTACCAGCCCTAAAAACCCAACCATAAACAATACCAAGGCAATACTTATTACTACAGAAAAGTAAGAAGATCGCAACCGGCGTTTTTGATAAGAATCAAATTTAGATGACATAAAATTAATTAATGTACGCACGCAAGATACAAATTAGCATTCAGAAATTTCAAGATTCAAAAATTGAAAAACTTAATTTTATCCTAAAATGTAGTATGAGATTTTTTCTTTTTTAAAGAGATAAACAGAATTAGCAAGTAATGAGTTTGTTATTCATCAATTTCTTGACAGAGTTCTATTAAAACCCCATTGCTAGATTTTGGATGCAAGAAAGCCACAAGTTTATTGTCTGCACCTTTTTTTGGGGTTTCATTTAAAACAATAAACCCCTCATTTTTAAGACGGGCTATTTCTGAAACAATATCAGTAACTGCAAATGCAATATGATGAACTCCTTCTCCTTTCTTTTCTATAAACTTAGCAATTGGACTTTCAGGATTTATAGCCTCTAATAATTCTATTTTATTAGGGCCAGCCTTAAAAAAGGATGTTTTTACTCCTTCACTTACCACTTCTTCAACCTTATAATGACCAACACCAAATAAACTTGCAAATAAGGCATTAGAAGCTTCTAGATCTTTTACAGCGATTCCAATATGTTCTATTTTATTCATTGGTTTTATAAAGAATATAAGATAGTTCTGCACAGCAGTTTATCTGAAAAGATGCCTCCTCTTTCTGCGTCATTCAAAAGTAAGGAATGTTTTGTTAATTATTGTAGATTTGCAGCATGGAAGAAACCAATAGACAACAAAAAATAGCAGGTGTTTTACAAAAAGACTTGGTAGACGTTTTACAAAAAGCAGCTCAAGACGGAATGCAAGGTGTTATTATCTCGGTTTCTAAAGTCTCTGTAACACCAGATTTAGGGATTGCAAAAGTGTATTTAAGTGTTTTTCCTTCAGACAAAAGAAATACTATTGTAGAAGGGGTAAAATCTAATTCGCCATTAATTCGTCATGAATTAGCCAAAAGAACTCGCAATCAATTGCGAAGAATGCCAGAACTCCTCTTCTTTGGAGATGATTCTTTAGATTATATTGAAGAAATAGATAAGTCATTACGAGGTGAAGATGTAAACCCTATTCAAGACCCAAGTGTATTGCCAAGACGTAAAAAACAATAATCATTCTTCTCTTTGAATTTTCCATTATACATAGCTAAAAGATACCTGTTTGCTAAGAGTGGAAACAACGCAATTAATATTATTACCATTATTGCATCTATTGGTGTTATCGTAGGCACAGCAGCATTATTTATTATTCTGTCAGGCTTTTCTGGCCTTAGAACCTTCAATTATTCATTGTTAGATATTTCAGATCCAGATATTAAAATTACAGCAGCTAAAGGGAAAAGTTTTTTTTACGATGCATCTTTACAAAATCTTGTTTCTAAGAATAAAGATATTGCTGTTTTTTCTAAGGTAATTGAAGAACGAGTTTTTATAAAAAATGGAGAAAAACAACAAATAGCCTTCGTAAAAGGAGTAGATTATAATTATACTGATGTAGTAGGGTTAGATGATGCAATACAAGTTGGCACATGGTTGCAAAAAGAATACACCAATACCAGTATTATAGGAAATAGTTTAGCTTATAAATTATCTGCAGGAATTGAAAGCTTTGGCGAATATCTTGAGATTCTAGTACCAAAAACAGGTACAGGTTTTTTAAACCCAGCACAAAGTTTTAGAAGTATTAATACACAAATAGTAGGCACATATTTTGGTGCTGAAGACTTTGAAAACAACTATGTTTTTGTTTCAAACTCTCAGGCACAAGAATTATTAAACTACAAAGCAGATCAGTTTACAGGAATAGAAATAAAATTAAGACCTGAAATTAATGAAGATGATTTTTCAGAGCAATTGAAAGAAAAGTTAGGGACTCAATATAAAGTGCAAACAAAAGCACAGCTAAATGAACTCTTTTACAAAGTAATTAATACAGAGAATTTTGTCTCGTATCTAATTTTTACGTTGATTGTAATTATTGCGATGTTTACTATTGTAGGAGCTATCATTATGATGATTATTGATAAAAAAAAGAATCTAAAAACACTGCTAAGTTTAGGTGCT
>MDTG01173005.1_pt1 | contig 13627 bp, 11 predicted proteins | sample 811421 | NCBI WGS metagenome assembly MDTG01 (sample SAMN05326645, study PRJNA326480) | marine metagenome | isolation source: seawater | place: Pacific Ocean: South East | collected 2011 | reverse complement strand
TAAAACAGCTTGAAAAAAATTTTTTTTGTAAATTTTTTCTTTTTGGTACAGATCTAGTCCAAAAACTCTAACTTTTTTATAAATTTTTAGAAGAGCTATAATCACAGCAGTTCCTGAACCAGGATTTGGTTCAATTGATGAATTATAATTGATAATGTGATTAAGGAAAACAATTTTGCTTTTATTATGTCGTTCTATAAATTTAAGATGTTTTGGGTCTAAATTTATTTCTACGTCTTGGCCTTTAAATGATTTAACGTATAATTTTTTCTTGATTGTATTTTTAACAATATATGGTTTTTTTTTTTCACTATAATAAAAAGGATATACAAAAAAACAAGGCAACTGCTTTCTTGATACAAACCTGCTGACACCAGCAATAGATGCTGTAGAAAAAAAAATGTTTTTTCCTTTTGTATTACTTTCCCAGTTTACCAAAAATTTCTTAACGTTTTTATTTTGGTACTTTTTAAATTCTGTAGTTTCTTTTTTAAAAAATACTAAAACCTCTTCATTGATTTTTTTTTTATTGTATATTTTAAGATTTTTCGTTTCTTTTAAAATAAAATCATCAAGTGGGTCATATGTAAAATTTATTTTACTTTTTATTGAGGGCAGTTTTTTATTAAATGAAAACAAATATGTATATTTTGGGCAAAAAATTAAGCAAATAGACATCATCAATCTTGATGTGAAAATTCTCAAAACTTTAATCGGAAATATATTTTTAACTATCCAAAGAAGTTTTTCAAATTTATTTAATTTGATTACTCGAGTTTTCATCATTCAACTTTGTCAATTTGACCATCTTTAATATAAAAAACCCTGTCGAAATATTTTAATATAGACTTTTTATGAGTTGCGAACAAAATTGTATTTTTATTTTTTAATCTTTTCAAATTTTCTAATATATTTATCTCATTAGTATCGTCTAAATAATTTGTTGCTTCGTCTAATATTATGATTTTTGGTTTTTTTATCATAGCTCTTGCAATACAAATTCTTTGTTTTTGGCCTGATGAAAAAGTTGAACCCTCGTGTGCTTCAAATGCAAGATTCTCGTCCTCAATATCTATTAGATTATTATCTAAATTAGCAAACTTATAAGCATCTAAAAGTTCTTTATCATCACAATCAGGACTAAATATTTTTACATTTTTTTTTATCGAGTAAGGAAAAAGATTAATATTTGAATCGACATAACCAATTTTTTCTAAAAAACTTTTTTTATCATAACTATATAAATTTTTTTCATCTATTAAGATTTTGCCAGATGAACAAATGTTTAAACCTGAAATAAGATCTAAAATTGTTGATTTTCCAGATCCTGACTTGCCTACTAAAGCAATCATTTCACCTTTCTTAATTTCTAAATTAATATTTTTTATAGCGACGTTACCGTTAGGATAGCTATACGATACATTGTCCAACTTAATGTTATTTTCAATATTATTAAATCTATAATTTCCCCAATCTTCATTTTTATTTTTACTTTTTAATTTTAAATCTTCAATCAATTCATATCCTGGCTTTAAAGTTTCTAAAGCATTCTTCATTTCGACTGTATTATTTATATGAGGGAATATTCTAATAAATGAGTAAAGAATTGCTGTGCTCTCTGGTAAATCTAGACCAAATTTTACTGAAATACCAAAAATAATAAATACAAACAATATACCAAATATCTTTAAAAATTCTGATATGCTTGAATTTAAAACTTTTTTTGTTACCTCGAATACATTTATTTTTTTATAGCTATTATGTATTTCATTAATAGTTTTATAATTACCAGCATTAGCGGTTATATTTTTATATAGTGTGGCACCATAAAAGAATATTGTTGTAAAAATATTTGTCTCAGAAGTAATTTTTTTCCCAATTCTATAAAAATAATAATTAATAATTTTTATTGGCAACAAAAGTAAAACTATAGCCAATAATGAGGAGAAAGTAACCTGATAAGATATTAAAAAGGGTATCCAGATAATTACTGAGATTAAAAAAATATTCGATATCAGCTGAAGTGTTGCCATTATCGAGCCGCCAACTTTATCTAACTCTTTGTAAACGCTATTAGATATCTTGCCAATATCATTCATGTAAAAAAAATGCCAATTACTTAAAAAGAATGATTCAAGAGTTTCTCTAAGATAAAGTGATAATATTCTAACTCTTATTTTAATAATAAAATAATCATTTAGAATTTTTAGTAGTCCTGCAAATATAAATAGAGATATGAATAAAGCGATATAATTATTTTGAGTGAACTGCTTAAAGTCTATGTCAACAAATTTGTTTAGTAAATTTATTATTTTTGGGTCAATTTCTGAACCTAAAATCAATGATACTATTGGTATTAAAGAAACTACAGAAAGAGCATTAAATGCAGAGGATAGAAAAGATGATATTATTAAAAAAAAAAAATTAAATTTAAAATTTTTAATATGTTTTAGTATAATTTTAAGTGCATACATATTAATAAATATTATTTATATATAATTAATTACTATTATAAAATTCTATTTGTAATTTATTGAATTTTCCTAATATTGGAGCACATAAATAAAAAATATGCTGGTCATTTTTTTTATCATTAATATGTTTCCATTTTCTTTTAAAGTTTGTTTTTATAAAATCTACGTTTGCAGATCTCCCATCACAAACAATGATTGTTCCTGGAGTAAAATAATATTCAAGTTTTAAAATATCACAAATCATTGGCATCATGTCGGGATGTGCAAGATTAATACCATTTATTTTTCCATTTATGTTGAATTGTTCTGGACCATCTAGATAGATAAAATCAGGGTTGCATACTGGCAATTTTTTATATTGAGTAGCAATCCTACCTTCAAATGTTGTCATTTCAACATCTGAAAAATTAGGATGTGTTTTTGCTTTCGCTTTTAGTTTTAACTTTTTCTGAAATTCTAATATTCTTTTCGTTGAAATATTTAAATATTTTTTCATATTTTCTAAAATTATTAATTCAAATGGGTTATTTCTTCTTAATTTTTTTACTTTAGCTGAATATTTTAGCTTTAATTCAGAAAGTGCTATATTAAAAATAAGACTAGACCATCCTGAACCAAATTCCAAAATTGTAGTTCTTTTGTGTGCTATTACGTAATGATACAAATTAAACAATTTTCTTAATTCTGGTCGATATATAGTTTTTGATTTCATCTCGTTTACGTGCAGTTTCCTTTTTTTGCTCTCACTTACTAAAATTCCTAGTCCTTTTTTAATAAAAAAATTTTCTATTTGCTTAATAGTCTTTTTTGGAGGAAATTTAATTTTTATCATATTTTAATTGTAAAATTATTAAAAAATTTTAATTTATAAATGTTTGTATATAATATTTCACTAATTGAAACAAATCTTTATGAAAAAAATTAGACTATTTATTATCCTGCTTTCTTTAAATTTTAAAATATTATTTTTAAAACATATAACTAAAAAGATAAGTTAATAAATGAAAAAAATAAATGAAAAAAATATTTTATTATGAAACAAATAAAAGGTATTATTAACTACTTCTCATTATTATTTAGAACAAAATATTTAGAGTTAATTCAAAAAAACAACAGATTAAGTTCTTCTAAATCAGATCAAAATTATATTAATGCATTTTTAGACTTAAAAAATACCAGGGGAACATATGATACAGTTGGTTTTTTAATTTATCTAAAAATGGTTTGCGATGAAAAAAAGAAGAAATGTAACTTAATAATATTTAGAAATAAAATACTATCACAAGAGGGTTTTGTACTCAATTCTCCTAAAGAAAAAAAATTTTTAAAAGATAACCCTGTTGATTTTAGACATGATTTTGTCACTTACCAACTAGTCCATCTTATAGAAAATTTTAATCCAAATATTTATATATTTGAAAATGCGGAGGATGGTTCAATTTTTTTTAATAAAGATCCTGATTTGTTAGTTCCTAACTTTGCAAAGTTAGATAGTCTTATTGAATGGGACGAATATTACAAAAAAATTAATAATCTGTATAAAAGAAATAAACAAATTCCTTCTGTTAAAAGCCCTGAATACGTTAAGGAATTTTTAAAAAAATATCTAAATTTATCAAAAGAAGAGATTGGGAAAGGCATAGTGACAATTACTCTTAGAAACAGTTCTTATAGTGTTGTAAGAAATTCTAATATTCGGGAATGGGCTAAATTTTATGATTGGGTAAAAAAAAAGAATTATTATCCAATATTTGTAAATGACACAGAGATAATCAAACACTCAGATAAAATTACAATAGATGAGAAAAGTTATAATTCTTTTAATTTAGCAAGTATTAACTGTAATATTAGACTAGCCTTGTATGAATTGGCTTATTTAAATACTGGAGTTGCTTGTGGGCCAACTTTATTACTTGTGTTTTCGCAATATAATAGATACCTACTTTTTAAAACTTTTGTAGAAGATAAAAATAGTAACGCTAGTTTAAAAAATTTTGAGGAAATTAATGGATTTGGATTTGGGAAGCAATGGCCATTTGCTAAACAATTTCAAAAGATTGTATGGAACCCAAATGATAACTTTGATATTTTGAAGAAAGAATTTTTGGAATTTGAGAATGAAGCAAATAGATAACTTATTAGTAAACAGTTATTGGGAAACTATCGAGAAAGTACAGGACAGACCAAAGTTTGCCAATGAATTGAAGATTATATCATATGCCGATTTTAAAGATAAATTTTCTAGCTTAAATGATTTAAAATCTTTAATTAAAAGTGTCTATAACGGAGATATTTATATTATTAAAAACTCTTTTGAGAAAAGTTTTATAGATAAAGTAAAGAATGATTTTCAAAAATTTGTTAAATCTAAAGAAAGTAGTTTTCATAAAATGAAGGAGAATTGTCCTGATTTTCATAGGGTAATTGATGAAAAAGTATCAGGACTATACTCAATAAAAGCCTTGAAACATTCAGCATATTTTTTTCCATGGAATGGGGATGAATATAATTTATTCCCAGTAATTAATGAAAGGTGGAGATACTTGAAAATAATGGGAGGCAGGAAATACAATGAATTTGAGAATAATACACCAAAAGATGGAATTGTAGATAGAATACAAGTTTTAAAATATCCACCTGGTGGCAGTTTAGAAACACACTGTGATCCTTATCATAATCAGAGAACTTTTATATCAATTTATATGAGTACTCGAGGGGAGGATTATAGATCAGGTGGTTTTTATGTTATAGATAAAAATAACAAAAAACTTGATTTAGAAAAATACATTAGCTCTGGAGATATTGGGTTTGGATACGCAAGTATAATGCATGGTGTAGAAAAAATTGATGGATTAGAGAATTGTGAATGGGATACGAATAAAGGAAGATGGTTTATTGGTTTATATTCAAATGACTCAGATGAAGTAAAAAATAGGGTAACATCAAAGACAATATCTCCAAACTCCCAGTTAAGCTCTTAAATTAAAATTTAAACTCTCATTATCGAAATCTTTTAAATTATCTTTTACCCAATTTACAGTTTCTGTTATACCTTCCTCTAAAGAAATCTTTGGTCTCCATCCAGTATCTTTAAAGAGTTTGTCGCTATTAAGCCAATACTGCTTATCTTCGCCTACTCTTCCTTCCGTGATATCTACAGAGTCCTCAAATTTTTTGTGCAATATTTTACAAACGATTTCAACTAAGTTTCTCATTGATACAGGCTTATCAACGCCTGCATTATATATTTCGCCTATTTTACCATCTTTAAGAACTGCATAAATTGCCTCGGCAATATCCCTACAATGCATAAATGATTTTTTTACTTTACCACCACCTTCTAGGGGAAATTTTTTTCCATTCAATATCATCAAGGCTGCTTTTGGTATAATTCTATAAAGTAGTTGACCTGAGCCATATCCGTTACTTGGTCTAATAATATTCATAGGAAATTTTTTTACATTGTACATGCTTTCAAGATGCATATCAGCCGCTAGTTTTGATACAGCATATGGACTTGTTGGATTTAGAGGGTGCTTTTCATCTGCAGGTGTATCAACCGGACCATACAACTCTGAAGTACCGACTTGGACAAATTTTTTTAAATAATTTTTGTCTAAAAGATACTCAACAATTTTCGACACTGCTGTTACATTAGTATCATAGTACCTGAATGATTTCTCCCAAGATGTAGCGTACGCTAAGGCAGCAAAATTAATAATGTAATCGGGTTTAAATTTTTCAAAATATTCAAATAAAAAATCCTGTTCATAAACAATATGACATGGTTTATAAATGTACCTTTTATCACCTTTACCAACTCCAATTGTAAATGCTTGATTTTTTACTTGATTACGTCCAATTGAAATAACTAATTCTGTCTCTTTTTTTTCTAAAAGAAGTTTAGCAGTATGCAATGCAAATACACCGGCGCCACCTAAAAGACAATATTTCATATTAAATTGATTTTACTTAATATTATTAATAACTTATAAATTTTTTATTATCAAATATTTTAAATTAAATTTAATGATTGTAAATTATAATTACCTAAATCAAGAATTTTCAAATCCAAATGAGATAATAGAGGAATGGAAAAAACTAATAAAAAGCACTGACTTTACTTTAGGGAAATATGTAAATAAGTTTGAGAATAAGTTTTCAAAATTTATTGGGTCAAAATATTGTATATCAACAAACAATGGTACAGATGCATTAATTTTATGCTTAAAAGCATTAAATATTCAACCCGGTGATGAGATTATTACTGTTGTAAATACTTTTTATGCAACAGTTGGCGCAATTGTAAGTGTTGGTGCAGTGCCTGTTTTTTGCGATTGTGACGATAGATACCAAATTGATATTAATGATATTAAAAGAAAAATTACGAAAAAAACAAAGGCTATAATTCCAGTACATTGGGGAGGTGCGTCACCAGACATGTATAAGATAATGAAAATTGCGAAATTAAGTAAAATTAAAGTAATAGAGGATGCTTGCATGGGAATTGGTGCTTCATTGAAAGGTAAATCACCAGGTACTTTTGGAGATATATCGGCGTTTAGTATGCATCCTTTAAAGTCATTAAATGCAATGGGAGATGCAGGAGCTGTGGTTACAAATAATAAAAAATTATACAATTGGCTCATAAGATATAGAAATCATGGAATGATTAACAGAGACACGATATCCATGTGGGGTGTAAATAATAGAATGCAGCCATTACAATCTATTGTTGGCTTATGGGGATTAAAAAAAATTAAGAAAGTAATAAATATTAGAAACAAAAATGCTAGTTATTACGATAAGAGATTAAAAAAATTGAGTAAATTTATAAAAGTACCTGAAAGAATAAAAGGATTTAAAGAAACATTTGCTCTGTATATGGTTTTATGTAGAGATAGAAATAAATTAAAAAAATATCTTGAAAAAAATAAAATTGAAGTAAAAATTCATTATCCTAAAGCCTTAAATAATCAGCCAGCTTTTAAAAAATTTAATTCAAAGAGGAATAAACATAAATTTAAAAATTCAGACTATCAGGCAAAAACTTTGTTAACACTTCCAGTTCATCAATTTATAAGTAGAAAGCAACAAGATTACTTAATTCAATGTATGTATAAATTTTATAAAAAAAATGAATTTTAAAGTTGAATTAATTGACTTAAGATCGAGATATAAAGAAGAAAGAAAAAATATATTAAAAATCTTAGATAAAACTTTAAATAAAGGCAACTTAATCCTAACTCCTGAACTTGAGAAATTAGAAAAAAAAATTGCTCTTTACACTGGATCTCGATACTGTCTAGGCTTAAATTCTGGTACAGATGCATTAATGATGTCTTTATGGGCATGTAATATAAAAAAAGGTGATGAAGTGATTACAAGTGCATTATCGTTTGTTGCATCGGCAGGTTCAATTGCTCATCTAGGTGCAATACCAATTTTTGCGGATGTTAAAGATGATTTAAATATAGACCCAGATAAAATTGAAAAACTAATTACAAAAAAGACAAAAGCTATAATACCAGTGCATTGGACTGGTAGAATGTGTGATATGGATAGAATAGTCAAAATTGCAAAAAAACATAAACTTATAATTATAGAGGATGCAGCTCAAGGAATGGGGTCTTTTTATAAAGGTAGGCATGCAGGAAGATTTAGTAAGGTTGCAGCTTTCTCAGCTCATCCATTAAAAAATCTTAATGGACTAGGTGACTCTGGATTTATTACAACGGATAATAAAAAGATCTATGATAAGGTAAAATTATACAGAAATCATGGTTTAGCAGGAAGAGATAATGTTAAAATTTTTGGAGTTAATTCAAGAATGGATGTTATTAATGCTGAAGTTATTAATTTTAGATTAAAAAAACTAAAGTCAGTAATCAAAAAAAGAAAAAGAAATATAAGTTTTTACAAAAAATATCTTAAAACAAATAAAGTGCAAATCATTCCAGATAAAACATATGAAAAAAACTCCTATGTGATGTTTATTACAATTTGTGAAAATAGAGACGATCTAAAAAAATATTTGGAAAATCATAAGATTCAATCACTGATTTATTATGGAAACCCTCTTCATAAACATAAAGCCTCAAAATATTTACCAAAAAGAGATAAATTAACAGTTTCTGAACAACTTGCTTCTAAAGTTTTAGCTTTGCCACATCACCAGGGTTTAAATGAAACAGATATCCAATTTGTTTGCAAAATGATAAATAAATTTTATGAGAAATAAAAAAATTTTAGTTACTGGAGCTACTAAAGGTCTAGGCCTTGAATGTGTGAGACAATTTTACAAACACAATAAAATTTTAGCAATTGGAAGAGATGAAAAATATATTAAAAAGTACAAGGGGAAGATAAATTTTATAAAAGGTAATTTGTTGGATGAAGGTTTTAGAAAAGAATTATTAAAAAAACTAAGTAAAGAAAAAAAAATTGATATAGTGATTCATTGCTTAGGTGGAGGACTAGGTTTAAGAAGCCCTTTATTGGATTTATCGGATTTCAGAAAACTTTTTGATATAAATCTTGGAATAGGAGCTGATATCAATAGAGTAATAATAAAAAATTTAAATAAAAAATCTGGTTATATTATCCACGTGGGTTCTACAGCATCAGTGGAGGCTATAGGATCTGTTGGTTATAATTCTATGAAAACAGCAATAGTTTCGTATGTTAAATCTCTTGCTAGTGAGCTTATTAAAAAAAAAATATTTGTCTCTTCAATTTTACCAGGAGCCTTTATTTCGTCTGGTAATGCATTTGAAAGACTAAAAAAAAATAATAAAAAAGTTTACCTAGATTTTATTAAGAATAGGCTACCCAGGAAAAAAGTTTCTAAAGCTTCTGAAATAATTCCTTTAATAAAATTGTTAGCATCAAAAGAAGGTGAAATGATGACTGGTACGTCAATCACAATTGATGCTTGCGAAACCAAAGCTTATAATTACTAATGCCATATTTTAATTTTGGGTATTTTAAAGTTAAAACAAATAGAAAAGTTAAACCAATGTCTATGAGTAAAAAAATTATTGCATGGCAAAAAGGTAAAGAATTTTATGATGGTTCAAGGCAAAATGGTTACGGTGGTTTTAAATATGATGGAAGGTGGTTAAAAATATTACCAAAAATTATAAAAAGATATAAGTTAAATTCATCCTCAAGAGTTTTGGAAATTGGATGTAAAAAAGGTTTTCTGATAAATGATTTAAGAAAGCTAATACCTGGCATTACATGTTATGGTGTAGAAGATCACGAATATCCTATAAAAAATTGTAAAAAAGAAGTCAGAAAATTTTTGAAATACTCAAATTTTACTAATTTACCTTTTAGAAATAATTCTTTTGATTGTATTCTCGCACTCTCATCGATCTATACTTATAATTTTGGTGATTTGGTTAAAATATTAGGAGAAATAAATAGGGTATCAAAATCAAATAAAAATCTAGTAACTGTTGCATCATATAACGACATGAAAGATTTGAAAAAACTCTTGGAGTGGACATCTCTTTCAACAGTAATTCTTAAGAGAAAAGAGTGGAATGATCTATTTAAAAAGACTAAATATAGAGGAGATTACTTTTTTACTGATGCAGAGGTTTTGGGACTTTAGTAATTAAATCTCTTCTAAGAGCTTTAGATTCTCCGAATGTTCTTTATCGTCTAGAAATGGAGCTACACTCTCAATTCCAACTTTATTAAAGCTTCCATCTTTATTCATCTTCATAACAACTCTAGGCGTTAAAGGTTGCATTGGAGGAATTTTTATTACACATAAATGTGCTTTTTGGTCTTTTAAAATTTTTTTCAGTTTTGATTTCATTTTTAAATCATCATTAATAACTGATGTACTTATTTTAAATGCTTTACCAATTTCTTTGAAGTCTGGACAACTTACACCACTGGATGGATGAGCGCCAACATATCTTTTAAAATTCTTAATTTGCATTAGTTTTTGAGTTAAATAACCATCATTATCAATAAGGAAAATTTTAATTGGCAAATTATAATGAACAATAGTTTGGAGCTCTTGTAAATTGAACATTAAACCACCATCACCAGCTATACAAATAACCCTCTTTTTTTTAGAACCAAAGCATGCTCCTATTGCAGCAGGCAATCCATATCCCATTGATGCCAGTCCGCTTGATGTAAATAATCTCTGTGATCTTTTTGAAATAAAAGTTTGCATTGTACATGTAAAACTTGTCCCCATGTCTGTTACAACAATATCCTTATTTTTTAATTGTTTGCTTAATTGATCAACAAATCTAAATGAATTTGTATAATTCTTAACTTGAGTTTGATGTTCAAATACAGTTTTATATTTATTTTTTAAATGCAGCACTCTTTCACGCCAAATTTTAAAATTGCCTTTATATTTAAATTTCTTATTTAATTCATAATTAATGTGGTTTAAGAATATTTTTATATCTTGATTAACTTTAATATCTGCTTTGAATGTTTTTTTATTTAATTCTTTTTTTGATATATCTACATAAATTTTCTTTGATCCAACTGAAAATAATTCATCCATGTAACCTACTTGAGCTGTAGACATTCTTGATCCTAGAACTATTAAAAGATCGCATTTTTGAACTGCATAATTGCTAGCTCTATCACCAAAAACCCCTGAACGCCCAATGACATTTTTTGAACTCGTATTAATTATATCTATAGTGTTCCAGGAAGTAATTATTGGAATTTTAGTCAAGTTAACAAATTTCAAAAACTCTTTTTCTGCTTTCGCAGATCTTATTCCGTAACCGCTAATTATTATAGGCTTTTTTGAATTTGAAATTAAATTGATGATTTTATTTTTTATTTTTTTACTTAAATTTTTATTTTTATTTAAATTTTTTTTTAAATTTTTTGTTTTTTTTATTTTTTTTAAATCTAATTCAATTGACTGAATATCTAATGGAATTTCTATCCAAACCGGTCCTGGCCTTCCTTGCAATGACATTTCAATTGCCTTATCAAAGATTAATTCAATGTCATACGGATCACTTATAGTTTTGCAATACTTGGTAACTGGTTTTGCCATTTCTGTAACATTTGCTTCCTGAACACCTAATTGTCTCATTCCTGTTGTTGTTCCAATATCTTTTCTCATAACTTGTCCTGAAATTACTAGCATAGGAATTGAGTCTATCCATGCACCCGTTACACCAGTCAAAGTGTTTGTTCCACCAGGACCTGTAGAAACATTAACTACTCCAGGCAGTCTTTTTATCCTTGCATCTCCTTCTGCTGCCATTGCTGCGGATTGCTCGTGATGAGTATAGATTACATTTAAGCCTTTATGTGATCCAATAGAGTCATTGAAATGCATTGATCCTGCTCCTGTAACACAATAGATATTTCTTAATTTTTTTTTGTATAAATAATTTGCTAAATAATCAGAAAATTTCATAAAAAATTTTTTAATTTTTGATCAATATTAGATAATTTGAGGTTTTTAAACTCTTTTTTTAACTTTATATTATTGAATTGTCTCAAACCTAAGTGGGGCATGACTCCATGTCTTTTTGTAAAAATAATTTTTGACTTACTATTTGACTTTTTAATTGCCATTTTAGCCAAATTATTAAATGAAATTATTTTTCCAGTTACGATATTAAATATTCCAAATTTATTACTTTTTATTGATAAAAAAATTGTTTTTATCACATCGTTTATATGTATATGATCGCGCAATTCTTCTCCTTTGCCAAAAAGTTTTATATCCTCATTTTTAATTGCTAATCTCATAAATCTATTTGGGCCGTAAGAATTGTGAGTATCATCCCTGCCATAAATTAAGGTTGGCCTTAATATTAATAATTTTTTATTTGGTATAAATAATTTTAAAAGATTTTCTCTGTGGAGATGCATCATTCCATGTATTGAATTTGGATATGTTTCACTATCTTCTGAAATTTTTTTTTTTTGTATCAGAATAAACCGCGTCTGAACTTATATAAATAACTTTTCTAACTCTGCTAATTTCTATAGATTTTATAACATTGCTTATAATTGTAATATTTTTTTCATAATCAGCTATAGTTTTTGCAGGTGCAATAGCAGATATAATAATGATATTAAAATTTTTTAATTTTTTTATTTTATTTTTTAATTTTTTTACGGAGTTATTATTTAAAAAATTTATTTGATTTTTTCCAAAGTTATCATGATAAATTTTTTTATCTTTTAAAAATCTTATTAAAGATTTTGCAACAAACCCTTTTGATCCTAAGATTATAGTTTTCATAATTTATTTCCGATAGAAAAATATTTATTTAGATTTTTTTTATAATAGCCTTTAAAAAAACCATATGGGTCAATGATTATTGTTTTTGGATTCGTGAATTTTTTTAAAGTTGATGGATTATTATTTTGATTAATAAAAATAATACAATCTAATTTTATTTTTAAATTTTCTTTCTCGTTTATTAAATTTATTTTCCCATATTTAAATGTTTTAATTTTTTTATCAAAGATACTTAATTTGAATTTGCTCTTTAGTTTTTTTGCAAGATAAATTGCAAGAGAGTTTTTTGTACTTAAAGTGTTATTTTTGTAAGCTATTCCACTTATTAATATTTTATTTTTTGTTTTTAATGATTTATTTATTATATCTACTGCCCAATCCCTCATTTTTCCATCTAAATGAATCCAACTTTTAATAATATTTTTGTAATTAAACATAGATTTAGCGTTCATTAAATCTCTTTCAAGATTTCCACCAGATAAACCTGGAGATGGTTTAAGATAAGCATCTTTTCCAATTCTTCTATCTAATCTAAGTGCATTTGTTATTTTTGACCAATTCGCATTAATATTTTCACAATAAAGTGATATCATATTGGAAGTCATTATAGATGATATTAACATCAAATTTATTGATATTTTAGATAATTCCGCGGTCTCATAATTCATCTCAATTATATTTTTTGAGAATTTTTTAAACACTTTTTTAATATCATTTGGAATTTTTGTGTCCTCACTTTTTTTTCCAATAATTATTCTCTCTGGATGTAATGCTCTATTCAATGCTTTACCAAAAATTAAGGTTTCGACTTGATAAAATAATTGTCTATTTAAATTTAATGATCTTGTAAAACCGGGCTGTACTTGTGATAGAATTATAAATGGAATCTGTT
>MDTG01372805.1_pt1 | contig 13628 bp, 10 predicted proteins | sample 811421 | NCBI WGS metagenome assembly MDTG01 (sample SAMN05326645, study PRJNA326480) | marine metagenome | isolation source: seawater | place: Pacific Ocean: South East | collected 2011 | reverse complement strand
TTTTTGTAATAGTAATTTCATCATATGGCTCATTGAGACATAAACCTAGTATATCAAAACCGCAAGAAAGATTTGCAACTGTAGCGCAAGATTTTAGTTTTATCTCATTCATTTATAAAATAGATCGCTATTGTACTTTCCCATAAGTTGCTAAACTATTATTTCTTGCTCTTTCTAATAAACTTTTTTGACCTTCTTGTCTATCAGAACCTCCCCAAGAATTTAGAGCATCTTGCTGCAATGCACGTCCATACGAAAAAGTTAAATTCCATGGCATTTTATCAGAAAATAATTTATTCATCATATTTAAATGCTGTGTAGATAAATCACTACTTTGACCTCCAGATAAAAAAGCGATTCCAGGTACATCAGAAGGAACATTATCGTATAAGCATTTAAATGTCAATTCAGCAACTCGCTCAATACTTGCTTGTTCAGAACATCCCAATCCAGATATAATCATATTAGGTTTTAAAATAATACCATCTAATTGCACTTGTTGCATCATCAATTGCTCAAAAACAACATTTAATGTTCTCTGAGAAACTTCATAGCATGTTTCAATTGTATGATTACCATCCATAAGCACTTCAGGCTCAACAATTGGAACCAATCCAGCTTCTTGGCATAATGCAGCATATCTTGCTAATGAATGCGAATTTCCATAAATACATGCATCAGATGGTATATTATCTCCAATTGTAATTACAGCTCTCCACTTAGCAAATCTTGCGCCTAGGTTATAGTATTCTCTTAAACGATCTCTTAATCCATCAAGTCCTTCTGTAATTTTCTCATTTTCAAAACCAGCTAATTCCTTTGCACCCATATCTACTTTTATTCCGGGAATAATTCCTTTAGAATTCAATAACTCTGGAAACAAAATTTTTTCAGAAGAAGTTGTAGATTGCCTTAAAGTTTCATCAAATAAAATTACACCACTTATATATTCCTCTAAATTTTGTGCAGTAAATAACATGTCTCTATATTCATTTCGATTTTCAAATGTTGAATCTACACCAATTGAATCAAAACGTTTTTTACAAGTTGGGGTGCTTTCATCAGCAGCTAAAATTCCTTTACCTTTTTCAACCATTTTATTTGCAATTGAAGTTAATTCACTCATAATAATTCTATCCCCTATTAATTTTGATTATTGTAATTGATTAAATTTAATATTTTTTACTTCACATTAATTAATTAAAATTTTTAAAATCTTAATTTTATTAATAAATTACGATGTAAAATTTATGTCAAATTACTCTAAAAATATTTGGTTTGATGGAAAACTAATACCTTTTGAAGAAGGCAATATCCATGTTTTATCTCACTGTATACATTATGGGACTGGTGTTTTTGAAGGCATTAAATGTTATGATACTCCCAAAGGCCCAGCAGTGTTCAGATTAAAAGAGCATATGGAACGCTTACATAAATCAGCTAATTCATATAAAATTGATATTCCGTATTCGGTTGAAGAACTTTGCAATGCAACTTTGAATTTAATAAAATCTAATAATCTTAAAGAAGCTTATATAAGACCTATTGCATTTTATGGTTTTGATACACTTGGTGTACATCCAAAAGATTGTCCAGTACAAGTTGCAATTGGAACTTTGAATTGGGGCGCCTATGTTGGTAAAGAGGCTATTAAAAAAGGTGCTCGTATTACAATTAGTCCATGGAAAAAATATCAATCATTATCTTTCCCAGCAAGTACAAAAAGTAGTGGCCAATATCTTAATTCCTTGCTAGCTGTTAGAGATGCAAAATCTCGTGGATTTGATGAGGCTTTATTGCTTAATACTGATGATACTATTGCTGAAGGTTCTGGCCAAAATTTTTTCATTATTAAAGATAATATTTTTCACACTAACGATAAAACATCAAATATATTAATGGGCATTACAAGAGAAACCGTACTTAAACTTGTTAAAGATTTAGGCTACGAATATAAAGTTGATAAAATTACTCAAGAAGATCTTTACTCTGCAGATGAGGCTTTCTTCACTGGAAGCGCATCTGAAATAACACCAATAAGAAAAATTGATGAACACGAATTTAGCAATGGAGAAGCTGGAAGATTATCTCTTAAAATACAAAGCTTATACTATGATATAGTTAGAGGTCAAAATTTAAATTATGAGCATTGGCTAAGCTACGTTAATCAGTAACTTTTTGAATTTTCAACATATTTGTTGAACCTACTACACCAACTGGAACACCTGAAGTTAAAATAAATACATCATCTTTACAAACATACTTATTATTTTTTAGTATTTTCTCTGCACTAATCAACATATCATCTGTAGATAAAAATTTTGGAGTAACTAAAGAAACTATTCCCCAAACGAGGGTTAATCTTTGACAAACTTTTTTATGTGGAGTCATAGCAAACAAATTAGCATTAGGCCTAAACTGAGAAACAACTGCTGCAGTAGATCCTGACTCAGTCATTACTACTATTGCATCAATATTAATTGATTCATTAATTGCTATTATAGCATTTCCAATAGCATTACGATTATCATTTATTCTATTTATTACATTATTACTGTAGTGTGCTGAATTTTCCTGTTCTGCATTAACTACGATCTCCCTCATAATTGATACTGTTTCAATTGGATAAGTGCCCATAGCAGTTTCTTCTGATAGCATAACTGCATCTGAACCTTGATAAACAGCATTTGCAACATCAGTAACTTCAGCTCTTGTAGGCTGATTACTATTTATCATTGATTCCAACATTTGAGTTGCAATTATTACTGGCTTTTTTTCTAATCTACATTTTTCAATAATTGATTTTTGTAATCCTGGTAATTTTGACAATGGCATTTCAACACCTAGGTCACCTCTAGCAACTAAAATTCCATCAAACTTTAGAATAATGTCATCTAAGTCATCAATTGCTTCAGGTTTTTCAATTTTTGCTATTATAGGAATAGCAGAATTGCTATCATTTAGAACTTCAATAATATAATTAATATCACTTGCTGACCTTACAAAAGATAATGCTAGCCAATCTGCATCATATTTTACAGCAAGCTTAATATCATTAATATCCTTTTCAGTTAAACATGGTACATCAATATCAATTCCAGGAAAATTCACACCTTTATTATTTTTCAAAACACCATTTTCCAATGCTTTAATTTTAATTGACTTACCATCAGTTTTTATAACTTTAAATTCAATCTTACCATCATCAATTTTAACAAATGAATTTTGTTTATATATATTTTTAAATGTTAAATCAACATTAATTGGCAAATCATTCATTTTTGAAAAACCTAATTGATAAATATGATCTTTTACTACTTTTATTTCATCAGTAGATTCATGTAAATCTAATCTAATTTTAGGTCCAGCTAAATCAATCAATATACCAGTATGTGTATTTAGTTTATCAGCTTCATTTCTAATAATTGAAATGATTTTTTTTAGAAATCCTTCATCTTTACAATGAGCCATATTAATTCTGGCTACATTCATTCCAGAAAGAATTAACTTTGAAATAATTTGAGGATGATCTGATGAGGGACCTATTGTTGCAATAATTTTTGTTTTATTCATAATTGAATTTAATAACTTTTAGTTTTCAGAAGTTAGTAAATAAATTTTTCCACTATAATCAACAAGCAATAACTCACCATCATAAGTTTCTCCAAATGATGATAAATAAAAACTTTTAACACCTGTTTTTTTTAATAAAACATCAGTTAAATCATTAAACTCAATAATTTTTTTACCATCAAATAAAATAGACCATATTCTTCCAGTGCAATAATCACCAAAAAAATAATGACCATACAATTCTGGATGTTTTTTCCCTCGATATACATAACCCCCAGTTACTGAACATCCATGAACATTCTTTTGCTTAATTCCAAAAATAGTTTTTATATAATTAGCATCATTTGGATATTCAAAAATAGGATCAACAAGATTAATTTCATGGCTAGAATTTTCATGGAACTGATGATCCCCCTCCTTAAAATTCCAACCAAAATTAAGACCTCCCTTACTTTCAGAATGTTCAAAATTAATTTCTTCCCACAAATTCTGTCCGACATCTCCTAAATACATATTTCCATTAATTCTATCAAATGAAAATCTCCAAACATTTCGAAGTCCATATGACCAAATTTCTTTTTTAAATTCTAAAGAATTAAAAAAAGGATTATCATCTGGTATGGTGTAAAAACCATTTTTATCAATTTTAATTCTTAAAATGGTTCCAAAAAAATTAGTTAAATCTTGAGCTCTATTTTCAGGATCTCCTGCAGAACCACCATCTCCAACAGAAATATACAAATTATTATCTTGCCCAAATGCTAATGCTCCTCCATTATGATTGTTATATGGTTGCTTAAATGACATAATTATTTTTTCTGAATCATAAACAGGTTTATCATTTTCAATTTTAAATTGGGAAATTTTTGTTGAATCTGCTCTATCAATGTAATTTACATATATATATTCACCTTTATTATCAAAAGCAAATCCTAAAAGTCCTCTTTCATCAGCTGGAAATAATGGCTGATGAACTCTATTCTCAATATCAAGAAAAATTTCTTCCTTTTTAAAATCATCTATTATCCAAATCATTCCTGATTGTTCAACTATGTAAATATCTTTATCTTTTGATGGATTATGCGTAGCAAAAATTGGTTTATCGAAATCTTTTCCAATAAGTTCAAGTGAATACTGTGAAAAAACTATGTTTAAAAATATAGTAAATAAAATTTTTATCATTTAATAATTTAATAAAAAAGGGTTACAAAGTGATAAATAATAGTTCTTAGATTTAAGTACAAATTTATGTGAATATTAATACATTAAAAAAAGGGAAAATTCATTGGAAACTGTAATAGATAAAAATAAGACCTTAGAATTATATAATTTAGTTTTAAATAATAGACAAATATCAGATATAGAATTGCTTTTAAATGGAGCTTTTAAACCTTTAAAGCAATATCTGAATAAAGAGGATTATGATTCAGTTTTATCTAATATGAGACTCTCAAATGGTGAATTATGGCCTATTCCGATTGTCTTAGATGTAAATAAAAGTTTATTAGATAGTCAAATTTTCATTGGAGCAAATATAGCTCTTAGAGATCATGAAGGATTTTTAATTGCAACTATTGAAATTGAAGAGATATGGGAAGCTGATAAAAAAAAGGAAGCACAATGTATATTTGGCACAAATGACAAGCATCATCCAGGAGTAAAAAATTTATTTGAAAATACAGGTTCGCACTATGTTAGCGGAAAGTTAAAAAAAGTAGATCTACCTAAACACTATGATTATACTTCAATTAGACATACTCCAAAATCATTAAAGAATAAGTTTGAAAAATTAGGTTGGAAAAAAATTGTTGCATTTCAAACACGCAATCCAATGCATAGAGCTCATAAAGAAATTGCAATGCTTGCAGCTGAAGAAAATAATGCTAATTTATTAATCCATCCTGTAGTTGGGCCAACTAAGCCAGGTGATGTTGATCACTACACAAGAGTAAGATGTTATGAAAAGATTTTAAACTATTTTCCAAAAAATAAAGCTTATCTAAGCCTTTTACCTCTAGCCATGAGAATGGCAGGGCCTCGAGAAGCATTGTGGCATGCAATAATAAGAAAAAACTATGGATGCACACATATCATTATAGGTAGAGATCATGCAGGCCCAGGTAATGATATAAATGGTAACCCCTATTATGGTCCATATGATGCTCAAGATCTATTACTAGAGCATCAAGATGAGTTAGGCATAAAAATGGTTCCCTTTAAAATGCTAGTATATGTTAAAGAAAGTAAAAAATATGTACAAATTGATAAAGTACCCAAAAATCAAACTGCCTTATCAATATCAGGAACTCAACTAAGATCAAAATTAGAAAATAATGAAGAAATTCCTAGTTGGTTTACTTATCCAGAAATTGTGGAAGAATTGCATCGTGTTTATCCACCCAAAAATAAACAAGGATTTACCATTTTCTTTTCAGGATTATCAGGATCGGGAAAGTCAACAATTGCAAATGGTTTATTAGTTAAGTTATTAGAACATGGTAAAAGAAGAGTCACATTGCTTGATGGAGATATTGTTAGAACTCATTTATCAAGTGAATTAGGTTTTTCTAAAGAACATCGCGAAATAAATGTTAAAAGAATTGGCTATGTAGCTAGTGAAATCACTAAAAATGGAGGTATTGCTATATGCGCTCCAATTGCTCCATTTGAAGAATCAAGAAAAATTAACAGAGCTTTAATTTCGCAATATGGTTCATATATTGAAGTTTTTGTATCAACACCAATTGAAGAATGTGAAAAAAGAGACGTTAAAGGACTTTATGCAAAAGCTCGTGCAGGAGTTTTGAAAGGTTTTACTGGAATTGATGACCCATATGAAAGACCTATTGATGCAGAATTAAATATTGATACGACCTCTATCTCACCAGAAAAATCAGTTGAAATTGTTTATGAATATTTAAATCAAAAAGGATTTATTTAATGAGTTCGAATTTTGAAAATAAAAATTTAATTGAATCTGTAATATCTATAGCAAAATGTGCAGGAAAAGAAATTTTAAAAATTTATAACCTTGATGATTTTGGCATAATAAAGAAGAAGGATAATAGTCCCTTAACATTAGCTGACAATGCTTCAAATGATATTATTTATTCACAATTAAAAAAATTAACTCCAGATATCCCTATTTTATCTGAAGAAGGAAGAGATATACCCTACAGCGAAAGAAAAAAATGGAATACCTTTTGGCTAATTGATCCTCTTGATGGCACAAAAGAGTTCATAAAAAAAAATGGAGAATTCTCAGTAAATATTGCACTAATAAATCATTTCAAACCTATACTAGGTGTAGTATATGCACCTGTAAATGACACAACATGGTATGGCTGTCCAAATACAGGCTCATTTAAAATTATAGCTAATCATGAACCTAAAAAAATAAATGTATTAAATTCAATTAATAATGAAAAAATAAAAGTAGTTTCTAGTAGATCTCATTCAAACAATTCAAAGCTAAATAAATTTTTAGAAAATTATCCTGAACATGAATTGGTATTTATGGGAAGCTCAATAAAAATTTGTTTAGTTGCTGATGGATCTGCACATCTATATCCAAGACTAGGGCCAACTATGGAATGGGATACTGCAGCCGCCCATGCTGTCGTAACACACGCAGGTGGTAATATTCGAGATTTAGAAGATGACAATGAGCTATCATATAATAAAGAAAATCTTTTGAATCCTTCATTTTTAGTCAATAATCAGAGATAATTATGAAAAAAAAAATTATATTAGTTTTTATTTTATGTTCATCATTATTTAGTGATATAATTTCACCAGAACATAATTCAACTTTAAGTTATAAACATGTTTTATTCGAGTGGGAACAAGTTCCTAACGCCACTAATTATACTGTTACTATTTACGATGAAGCATCTGGAGAATATATAACGAACACAGTTGAATCTTTAATATATATAAATGATTCCTTTTTAAATTGGAATTCATCCTATACATGGTATGTAACACCAATATTTGCTGATGGCACTACAGGATCATCTATTGAAGATTCTAATGGGAACACATATCTTACATTTTACTTAGGACAAACTAGATCAAATGCCTACGCTATCAACCACAATTCCAATGAATATTCTAATGGAATTACAATGTTTAGTTCATTTTTTGATTATTATAGCGCAGCTATAGATGAAAGTGGCAATGAGATATGGAATTCTGGAGATGAAAACATTATTTTTTATAATACAAATTACTATGGCAATTATTTTGGTGCCAAATTAGACAATTCAACTGAAAATTATTTACCAGTAAATGAATACAATCTTGATAATCAAATTTTATGGCAAGAAAATGGAAATCATTTTTCTCATCATGATATGATTAAACTTCCAAATGGAAATTACCTATCAATTGTTGAAGATATTATTGATGGTCCTATACCGCCAAGTATTCCTCAAGCATTTTTATTTCAGTTATTAGGCTACCAAGTTGATGGTATAACTAATGAATTCCCTTGGGTTGGTGATAGAGTTGTAGAATGGGACAAGAATACAAAAGAAGAAGTCTGGAGCTGGAGCACTCATGATTATTTCAACAAATCAGACTATGACGAGATAGGATCAACTTGGAATGCAGCTTTTGATGGAGGCAGATTTGATTGGACCCATGCAAATGCTATAGCTTACTCTGAGGAAGATGATGCAATATTTCTATCATCAAGGCATTTATCTAGAATAACTAAAATTGATAGAACTACTGGAAATATTATTTGGAATTTAGGTCTAGATATGATTTCAGGAGATGTAGATTGCGGACATGACATAGGGATGAGTTTTCAACATAGTATACAAGTATTAGAAAATGGAAATATTGTAACACTTGATAATGGAAATTTAAGTCAACAAATTAATGAAACTCCATTCCCCACTTCACGTGCTCTTGAAATTCAAATAGATGAATTTAATAACTCTTGTGATGCAACTGTAATATGGAGCTATGATTTACCTGAAGAATTGTTTGGTTTTGCATCAGGAAACGTACAAAAACTTGATAATGGTAATTATCTAGCAACAACAGTAGGTGATGGAGGAACTTCATTAGAAATCTCTAATGAAAATGAAATAATTTGGGAGGGGAAATACAATTTATCACTTCCTAATGGTGCAGTTTATAGAGCAAATAGACTATCAAGCTTATATCCAATAGCATTTAGTGTTATTATACCTAATTTAATTTCGTTTGATTTAAATGGTGAAATGATAAATGGAATAGAATATAATGGCAATATCTTAGATATAGAAGTTTATAATAATGGATCTTTAAATGAAATATTTTGTATATCAAATACTAATAACTGTAATGAAATATCTCCAAACTCTATGAGTACTTTTTCAATAGATCTAATTGAAGAAAATTTATCTTTTGAAGTAATTCCTCAGAATAGAAATGACTTATCTAAAACAATTAATCTATTTGTTAATAATCTCCCAGAATGTGAAACAGGATTTAGCTACTTTGATTTATCAGACATACCTAATTCTACTATAGTACTTGATGGAGCACAATGCTTCAGTAATATTGATTTAGATGTTTTAAATGATATAATAAGTATAAACAATCTTAATATAGATTCTCCAATTGCATTAGGAACACAAAATTGGTTTAATGGAAAAATAACAAGATTATTAATTGGGAACTATTATGATGGGGGAAATATTACTTTAACAACTCTTCCAGAAACTATTGGTGATTTTCAGAGCATGGCTATGCTTTACTTGAATTATAACGAACTCACATCTTTACCTAATTCTATAACTCAGCTATCAAATTTAGTATACCTGGTTCTTAATTTTAATCAAATTACTTATCTTCCAGAAAATATAGGCGATTTAAGCAACTTAATTTGGATTGATCTTGGATACAACAACCTTGAATACATCCCAGAAAGGATAGGGAATCTAGATATAATGTCCTATTTTTGGATTTTTAATAATAATCTTACCACACTTCCAGATTCAATTTGCAATTTAAATATTGATTTTAATGGATTAGATGGAAACTTCCTTCCTTATTTTGGATGTGGTGGAAATCAATTATGTGGTGAATTACCTGAATGTATAGCAAATAGTGAAAATTTTAATACTTCAATTGATCCATTATATTACTCTTTCCTAATTACTGTTGAACAAGACTGTAGCATATCATGCAATCTTTTAGATGTAAATGATGATGGAGTTATAAATGTTATGGATATAATATTGACTATAAATATAATCATAGGACAAGTTCAACCCTCAGATCAAGAAAGTTGCGCTGCAGATAGTAATGGTGATTCAATAATTAATGTTTTAGATATAATTGAAATAGTTAATACTATTATATCAGAATAAAAATTATATTTTTATTAAAATAGAAGCTATGCTTAAACCAGCACCCGTTCCAATTAAATAAACATAATCATCTTTATTTAAAATATTTTTTTCAAGAGATATTGCTAATCCTAGAGGTAATGAAGCTGCGACACAGTTACCTGTAGTAGAAATTATATCAACAACTTTCTCTTTATCAAAACCACCATATTTGGAGTATGCTTTTACTGCCATTCCAGATGCTTGATGAGGCACAACTAGCCTAATATCATTTTGATTTAAATTGTTTATAGATAAATCATTTGCAATCATATCATAAACTTTTTTTCTAGCCATTTTATATACTTTGGGACCATTCATTGAAAATAAATTATCTTCATTAAGTGTTTTTGAATCTTGAGGATGTAAATTAGTTCCACCACCTCTTACTTCAGTTAAACTTGCACCATCTGGATAAGTTTGCATATTATAATTTATAATACCACTACTCAAATCATTACTTTTTTCAATATAAATTGCACCAGCAGCATCTCCTAATAATGCAGCACTTTCTGGCTCATTAAAATTTCTTCCCCTAGTTCCTCTATCTGATGATACAATTAGAATTTTATTATAAGAATTTGAAGATATTAATGATGAGGCAACATTTAATGCTACAATAAATGATAGGCATGTTGCATGAACAGAAAATGATGGAATATTTTCATACCCAAGCTCTTTTTGAATAAATATTGAAGTATCTGGAATTGTTTGTTTTGGAACTCCTGATGCATTTATAATAAGATCCGGTGCTGACTTTTCTCCAATAGCTTTTTCTGCCGCAATTGCTCCCATTTTATCAACATCAATCTCTGAGATTCTTCTTTCTAAAACTCCAGTTCTAGATACAATCCAATCTTCTGATTTATTTATTTTTTTAGACAGATCTTTTGATGTTTCAATTTTAGGAGGTAGATAATAACCATGTCCTGTAATTACAATGGGATGTTTAGGATTTAAATCTAGCATTTAAAACGCATAGTAAAATTGCATTCTTAAATGTGAAAAATCTTCCATAGCATTAAATCTATATTCTTGTCCCAAATTATCAAGTGGTGCATTATCACTACCAATAATTTTTGTAACTCCTAATTTAAAATCAAAACCTGATAAAATATTTCTTGTATACTCTAAAGAAAAGAGTCTACCATACTTATTAATATCATATAAACCAGATAAACTCAAACTATTAAAACCATCGATTTTAAAATCTAAATTCAGTGTCATAGCTTTTGATGTTAAAATCGCTAAAGAGGAGCCTAAACCTGGAAAGAAATAATCTTCTGGATTGATTATAATTGTTGCATCTTCTTGAGGAATATAAATTTCTAATGGTAAATTTGAACTATAGTCATTTACTTTATGATAAAAATATTGAAGCAGTATTGTAGCGTCTTCAGATAATGCAGCCTCTAATTGGATGGTTGCTTGAGAATAATTAGCTGATTGATTCCAAGGATATGTTACAAAAACATGGTCTAATTCATTTGGGACACCTTGCACATAACCACCTAAAATCTCACTATAGAGCCAAGGTTGAGGATTTTCTCTTGATATATAGCTGTATGGATCATTTGTTTCAAACATAGCTAAATCTGCTCTAATTGTAATATAGTCTGTCAATATAGTAGTTCCGAACCCCAGAACTTGTGTTTTTCTATAAGAATAAACCGTATCAAGCTCGGTAGGATTATCACTTACCTCGCTTTCAGTAAATAAATTCAATCCTGTAAAGCTAAAGGTTCTATCATAACCAGTAAAATATGAGAATCTAATATCAGCTAAATCAAAAGATTGCTGTAAATAAGCACCAAATTCAGGATGACTTTTAGGAACCTCCATAATTCTGTAAGCATTAGGCAAAGGAACTTGAATAGGAAAATCCTTATAACCTCTAGGCAATCTATGGGTATTATGAAGTGGAGACAAAACAAAACCATACTTAAAGCCATCACCTACAAATCCATCAAATGACATAGAATAAATACCTAGTTTTCTATCAGCGCCTGATTCAAATAAATATAAATAATCAATCGGACTAACTACATCTAAGGGACTATTTTCATCAGCATTACCCCAAGAATGAATTTTTTTACCAATACTTAGCTCTCCAGCATTTGAATACCATGTTATAAACATTTCTCTCATATCAGGAGTAAAATCTTGAGAATTACTATTTTCTAAATAAAAAGTATCATCTTTAAGTAAAAACTCTAATGCAAAATCTGCATTAACGTCAACAGCATCTTTTGAATATTGAAAATTAAAATTAAAGAGTCTAAAAGGTAGGTTTAAAACTTCTTGATCTAAAAATCGTGATATGTAGTAATAATTTACCTTTCCACCATAATTAAATGAACCTGAACTATAAATAAATCCAAAAAATAAAATTAAAATAAAAAACTTATTTCTAATCATTTTTCAGAGTCTCTTCTTCGTAGAACTTCGCCTGTCAATCCTTTCATAACTTCATTACATCCGATGCCACATGCTTTTGAAAAAGCCCAATCAGGAAACTTACCAAGCATTTCACAATTATAAGTATATTTAACTAAAATTTTATTGGGTTCTACTTCTTCTAAATACCAAGATCCACCAAAATTAGGAAGCCTTATCGTATTTTCTCTTAATGGATAAGAATCAGTAACAATAGCATTGAAAGTATATTTAACTACATTATCATATTTTGATTCTACAAATTTAACAGTGTAATCTCTATCCCATAACCAAAGGGGCATGTCAAAAACAATATGAACTTCATCTTTTTCATTAATTTCAGAAATAAATACAGATTTAAAGAAAGTGTGATAAGTATTAACATCACTTATTATAGCCAACATTTCATCCATAGATGCATCAATAGTAGTTTCACCTCTACACCAAGGAAAATCAGAATCTAAATATCCAATCCAATATTTATTATTTTTAACAATTTCCCAATCATCATCATTGCTGTCTTGAGGCAAAGCAAGTAAAAATGTCATAAAAATATAAAAAGTAATTAATAGCTTTATCATAGACTTTAAGTTAAAAATGTTTTATAAATTTTTTCACAATCTTTTTTTATTTTTTCTTCGGTTAAACCAAATTTATCAAGATCATATTTATGATTACTTTTAAAACTTTTTTGTTTTGCAGCTGTTTCTTTAATATCATTTAAAAATTCTGAATTTGGCTTATGATCAACAAACTCCAAAATTTCATCCATAAGATTATCAAAATCATGCATCATTCGATTAAAAGGAATAATTTTAACTTTTTCCTTATTAATTTTACCCGTTACCCAATCATCATGGAATCTTAATAGTAATTCTTTAAGAGCATTATATAATTTATCTATAAAATATTGCCTTTTTTCTTTAGGCATTAACCAAAAACCAAATTTTTTATCAAGGACTCCTGTGACCAAACTTAGACCTGATGGCAGAACACTTAAAGGATCTCTAACTAAATACAAAATTTTTGCATCTTTAAAGTGATTTTGAAATGCTGGAGTATTAGCGCTAATAGAAAATAATTTAGCAATTATTCTATCATTATTATGAAAAATAAGTGTTCTTCTCCACATTGAATCAAACCATTTAAAATCTCTAGTTGAATTATTTCTTTTTTTTGGATCAACCCAATCAAATAAATCTTCATCTAACCAAGTTAAAATAAAACCATATA
>MDTG01043486.1_pt1 | contig 13628 bp, 14 predicted proteins | sample 811421 | NCBI WGS metagenome assembly MDTG01 (sample SAMN05326645, study PRJNA326480) | marine metagenome | isolation source: seawater | place: Pacific Ocean: South East | collected 2011 | reverse complement strand
GTCCACGTGCACCGTCGCAGCGTCGGTCGTGGCAGCTCGGCGCCGCACGCTGCGCAATTCACGTCGGCCGCATCCGTGGAGCGGTGACCACACGCGATACATGTGTGATTATCGAAGGCGGTTGCGCCTTCGGGGGTGTGACGCATCGCAAAGTGTTGCCCGCTCGTCCAGCGCGGCACCACGTGCATCGGGTCGTCGGGATCGCGTGTGCGGTCGAATGCATCGAGTGGCTTTAGGTGAGCCGTCGCCGCGCGCAGCGTCACCAGCGGCCGCTCCGGCGTGCCGTGCGTGCTCGGCGCATGGAACGTCGCACCGTCACAGGGCGCATCGCTCTCTGCTCGTCGCCGGCATATGGTGATGAGCCGTTCGCGACGTTGCGGCACGCCGTAGCTCGCGGCGTCGACGACCTTGGGTTCGACCACATAATGGCGCAGCCGTCGACGTAAGATGGCCACCAGGTTCTCGTCCCCGTCGTGCTCATTGAGGACGTTCGTTCGAAGCATGTGCTTGACGTTTTCGACGATGATCCACTCGGGCTGCAAGGCCTCGACAATGTCGAGCGCTGGCAGCAGGAGACGGTTGCGTGGGTCTTTGTCGGGGCGGCGCCCCTGATGGATCGATGCGGTGATTCGGCCGGCGCCGTTGCTGGACATGCCTTGGCACGGTGGCGACATCACGAGCAGCCATGGGCGCGCGTCGGTGCCGATGCGTGCGCGCACGCTCGCGATAATGGCATCGCGATGGTCCCAAATATCGCCGCAATGCACGGCGGCCGTTGGGAAGAGGCGGCGCAGGACGTCCGCCCTATCTTCAAGTAATTCGGAGCAGGCCACCACGGGCACACCCGCGCCATACTGCACGCCAATGTCGCCAAACCCGCCGCCCGAAAAGAGAGACACCGAGCAGCGCGACACCCGCATACTCGTCGGCTCGCGAGAGTTGCATGCGAGCACACAAGTTTTTTGGGTCGTCTTTGACGCACCTTCGGAGGCAACATTGGGTTGGAGCCTGTTTTTTTTTCTAAATGTAATCAATGACTACATTCGGTCAATCCTTTGATTGGGAACGATGGAACGACGACAAAACTTTTTATGAATCGAGGCATCCGTTAGACGACGACTGTGCGCCGCCGGCGCCGCCGCCGCCGCCTCTGGATGAGGTCGGCACGGAGCAAAAAAAGGCGGAGCCCGAGGTGTCCCATATTGCACGCCCGCGATTTCGGGCGTTCCGAATGCAGGTGTGCTGCATATTGACCGCCGCGCTCGGTGTCGTCGGCGCGGTTGGCGTCGCCTTGTACGTAACTCGGTTTTGATAGCAGCAGCCGCACGTCTTCAAAAAAAACTCTGCTCTTCAAAGAATGAATCGAAGCTGCATAAACGAGCCGTGTCGATACGAGCGGCAATTGCACTTCGATTTCGATGTCGGCGTCTGCGTGGTCGCAACTTTTGTCTGCTCCCTCAGCTTGGTCCTGTGTCGACGCCGTCGTTGCACGACTACGCCGAGAGAGAATATGCTCCATCTGTCTCAGTCGCCGTCGGAACACGTCGACCCCGAAGAACTGCCAACGACGGAAACGATAGGAGGGCGTGTGCAGGATGATGGCACCCATAACGAGCCGCCGATCTCTCCTGCGGAGTACGAGAAGGAGTACGAGAAGGAGTACGAGCCTCCGTCTTATGTCGAAGCAACATTAGTGTGCGAACACCGTCGCGATTAGAAATTCAATTTAGAAATGCAATTTAGAAATGCAATGTTATGGCCAACTCCGCTCTGTTTATTGCAAATGGCATTCTTTGGAATTCTTCAATGTCTTCTTTTTTGTGTCTTTCAACATTTGATTGCACCGCTTTTCTGTCCCAATATGCTGCTATACTGTTCGTTTTGAATCGTCTCTTCAGTTTTCGTAGGTTCCGTTGAGCATACCGTGTTGGAAACTCGCGCATGAATTTCAAAGCGGGATCTTTCATTTTTTTATCTTCCGAAGTTGCTAAAAATACTTCGTTTTCAGAAATGCGCACAATTTTGAGTTTATGCACATTTGTGACTATGTCGTCCTGTGTCGCAAGAGATTAGTTTCCAAGATTGATGCAATTCTGGGACAAGATCAATGATGCCTTCTATTCTGAGTAAATTCTCCGCCATGTTTGATTTTTACAGATATTTTTTCGGAAAAAGCAATAACAAATTTGTGCACGTGGGCTCAATTTTTTTTACTCGAAGAAGAAAAGATGAGCTCGATTGTGCGAGTGTCGGCCTCCGGTGCGCCCGCCATCGATGGCGCGGATCGGCGGCAGTATGGTATTTTCGTGGGTCGTCTCTATCGTCAACAAAGTCGACTCTCGCAATGGAGGTATCACGGGACCGAGATTCGCGTCAACGCCGACGAATTTCGGAAGACAACGCAACCAACCGTTTGCACGACAAATCCAATCGACTTGACTCGTGAAGAAAATCTCGTCGCGCCGCGTGCAAAAACAAAAGCGTTTTCTGACGCAAATCTGGCGGAATCCCGCATGCTTACGCAAAAAATCATGTATCGAGTCGACGACCAACCGCTGATGGTAGGCGTGAAACGCTTTTCGATCGAATCAGTCTCGGCGGTGTCGTCGGGAGACCCAGTCATCTGCAAAATGCCAGCCGAAGAAGAAACGTCACACGAGGACGGACTTTCCGATAAAACGACCCTTGCAAAAGCGTTGCGACCTGTCGCGTCCGGATGGCTTGTGCGCGGTGCCGACGGGAATGTCCGGCAATGCGCGAGCGTGCATCCATGCGCGCGATTGCACATTGTCTATCGGGACGGCACCGAGCGCATCGTGTACTCTCTTCCAACGGAGATCATTGGTGTACGACGCGATATTGACATGATGGTGGAAGGCGACGATGAGAAGGACCCCGCTGTGATTCTGCGTGCGCAAGGGGATGGGGGGGAGCTTCTGTTTCCGAATGTCAAGCCGTTTGGCAAGGACACGGTCTTTCGCGACAATGGACAGTGCTTTGCAAACAAAACGACACGGCAGGCAGCTTCGGCGTGTATGGAGATTTCTTTCATGCCCGTCGTCGGGCGGAGTGTCCCTTTTGTGAATCTTGTCCGTCCCGGGTTTATCTTTGACGTCAAAACGCGCGACAGGCAAAATTTCGTCGTTCGCGCAAAGGAAGACGGGCAAACGCTGGCCGTTCTGCACGGTATGGCGCTGCCCTTGGCGACGACACACTTCGATCGGCCGCGCGCGGCGGTCTTTGCACAGCCGCCAACAGAGGCGACCAATGGCACGAGAGAAATCAAGCTGCACGATGTGATCGCGATGCGTGGGCCGCGCATCACCGCGCTAGGCAATCCGTGCGATGATCGCGCTTCGTGGAAACGCGCCTTTCACATGCAACGCGCGGCGGCGCGCGGCGGCGCCGCCTTTAGCCAAAAAGATGTGGGCAAGGTGCTCTATGTGGAGGCGACGGATGCTTCCGTGGTGCGAGTCCGTCTCGTCGAAGAGAAGACAGGCACGAGCGAAACGCGTCGTGTCAAGTGGCTCGACGAAGTCGCGCTCGATGATGTGCGTCGGGTGGACATTGACTTTGGTGGTCCGATCGTCGCGGTTGATGGTCAGCAAGTCGTCGTCCTGTCGAAACTGAATGGCGCGAGCGTGACGCTCGCGTGTACACGCATTGACCTCGACGAAATTTTCGTCTTTGATCGCACGTGCCTACGCAAGGGTGTGGATGTGTCGACCCTTGTGCGTGAAACAACCCGCATCGACGCCGTCCCGCCGTCGAACATGGTGCAGCCACTCGCGATTGCAAGCCAAATGGGTCGGTCGGATACCAACGTGCCGCGCACAGCCGTGCAAGGGGATGTCGCGTTTGCCATCAACCAGGATGACTGCCCAAACCCGCACGTGCTGGCGCTGCCTTTGCCTGACGGCTCCGTGGAGTACCGCTGCAATGCGCGGCTGCATCCAGATGCCGCAGTGTGCGCATATGTACGAGCACACGACGCGCCTCGTCGGGTATGCGCAATGCGGTTGCCCGTGCTCAACGAGGATGGAAAGGTTTGTTGGGGCGATGAGTTTGAAAAGAATTCAGATCTAAAGAGTCATGCTCTCGAAATAAAGCCACGCGACGCGTACATCAAATCGTCCAGTGACACCCGCGCGTTCAGTGATGACAATGACGCAACAATGTTTGGGCACCGCCACGAGATTGATGGGCTGTTGACGCTCCAGCTTTGGCTACAGTCTTCGCGGTTCACCGTGTGCGCGAATCCAAATTGTTCGTTCAAACGCGGCGATGCATATAGCACGCCTGACGGTCTTCTCTTCGAGATGCAGGCGTACGTTGACACGAGCAACGTGCTGCACGCAGCCAACGCCGCCAAAGCACTGCTTGACGCACTCGAACCTGTAGATGCGCCCGCAAACGCCGACGTCAACGTCGACGCGCACGGCAAACTGGATCGCACATTGACCATGCTTCACCCCACCACCGTCCTAAAATACAATGGAAATATGTATAGGGTCAAGTGGGTCTGCGTGGCCACGATTGAAGCAAAGAGCCATGTCGGTAGCGCTCACACGAGCGCGAAGCTGTTTGAGGAGCAAGCAAAGAGCCAACGGCAAACAGTCTTTGGCGACAATAACGACACGAAACGCTGCTGCTATATTGTCTCTTGGTCTTTTCATGGAGCGAATATCTTTCGCATCGGCAATACTCCAAACGAGCTTTTGGACACGGTTCCGGTGGTTGTCTCTGATGCCAAAGTTGAAGACGGCATTGACAAAGATTCGCGGACGACGAGTACATCCAAAACGACCGTGCGGGTCACGCGCGGTCTTGTCACAAAAGCGTACGCGAAGATTGTGCTTCAGCCCGAAGAAAAACCCTTTCGCACATATGTTCCCGTGACGCACCTTGCATGCGGTTCTTTCAAATTCTCGGTCTATGAGAACTCGCACGTCGTCGTCACCGCTCAGACTTTGGGTGATCAGTCGGGTGATTCCGCACTCAGCTTTCTAAACTCAGGGGGAGGGAATTGCTCGCCCGATGACGACGCGAGCGCCGCCCGTTCGTATACAAATTTGTTGCTCGCTTCGCGAGCAGCAGGCGTGGATCGCAATGACATGAAACCCGTCCCCTCGCTCAGCAAGGAGGACGTTCCACCGACGGTGAACTTTTACAAATTGTCGTCAGGCCCTCCCCGATGTGCAAATCAAATAACGTTGCCGCCACCACCTAAAAACGCGTCGCTCGCCTCGCCGGACACTGTCTCGGCTTCTGCCTCCTCGCCCACGCCCAATCTGAACACATATGTGCTAGAATGTGACGTCGACGACCACCTTGCGCAAATTCCAAAAGTATTGCAGGAGGGAACATACGACGAGGATGCGTGGTCAAAGTGGTGGAACGAACTCATGGTATTGCTAGCGAACCGTCGACAGTCTGCAGTGCTCTCGCTCGACGGAGTTCTCTCCAAAAAGTCCGAATGCGTCAACGCTTCTGTTGACGCCGTCGTAATGTTTCAACAGCTCGTCGACGATACTGCGCACGAAGTGGACGACGAGACGACGCAGACATGGTGTCGGGTGGACGACGCCATGTCATTGATTGCAGAGGATCACATTCTCAAACAAGTGCGCGAGATACTGACCAGGGCTTGGGTCGACGAAAACGCGACAGAGCTCGTCTTGTGCAAACCGGCATTTCAACGACGTGTCGATGCCGACGTTACCGTTGAGATTGAACACGCCGTCACCGGTACGTCCGCGCGATTCAAACTGTTCGCACGCCCCCCCGTGGCGTCAACGGATCGCCGCATTCTTCGACAGCTGTTTTCCAATGTACCGCGACCGACGTTTGAAGATCCAAAGCTGGAAGATCGTGTGCGACATCGATTACGTGATCCAGACCCTCTTGTATAGTGTGCGTGAAAAGGCGGACAGTTTTTTTTTTTCAATGTATTCAAACGACAGTATGATCATGTCGGCAAGATTGCACGGGGTCTCTCCGAGGGACATCTGGCGTTTTTGGCTTGAGGTTCTAACCGAGACTTGGTTTGAAGTTCCAGTTCCGTCGTCTCCAAAAAGTGTCATCGATGTGATAGACGAAGAAAGCACCGCTGTACGCGTTTGATTTGTTTGTTCGGCTTGGGACGGTCACTACTATCCGATGCCAAACTGCGCCCGTGATGGGGTTTACGTTCTGGATGGAACTTTTCTCTGCAATCCTTATTCTGCCTTGGTCGATCGCGAATGGCGAGATATCTCTCCTAATGGAACACGCCTCGAGCTGGGTCCTGCTCGTTGGTACCTCAGCATTTGGTGGAGTGCGAATCCTTACACAATTTTTCTTCTTGGAGAAAACGTCACCGACGACGTTAGCCGCGTCGAACATCGTGATACAGGTCGGTCTTACCGCGTCTGGAGCGCTCATATTCCACGACCCGATCACGACAAGCTTGATTTGTGGCGCGCTCATCACGATTGTCATGTCGGCCTCTTATACATATGTCAAATCCATCGTGCCGTTGCGTGCCACTGTCTACAGCGACATGAAGAATAATATGGATGGTATCAAAGAAGAAAATATCAACCTCGTGCACGATATTGCAAAGTAGCTGTTGGTTGGAGGACATCACACCAAAAAGCCTAGGTGCGTGAGTATGCGGAATTTTGAGCTGACGTCTTTTTTTTGGTGGCTTTACGGACAAGTTTCTTATGGCAGCTTCAATGCCAGACAACCGCGCTCGCAACTCACTCTTCTGCCGCCGTAATAAACACACTGGACACAAATGTAGCCTCCAGCAGCCACCGGGGTTGATTTTGAAGTGGAGTGTAATCGACATGTCCCACAGTCTCATTGATCATTTCCAACAGAATTCGCGCCGCATCAGGATTGTTTGGGGCGTGGGCGATGCTGGACACGCGGGTTATTGCGTCGAGCGTTCTGCACTCGGCGATCGCGCGCACATCGTCGTGCATGGCGACACCAATATAAGTCGCGTCTTGGTTCGGGGCCAACATGCTGGAGAAGTCGTGGACGAGCCCCTTTTCGACGTGGAGCTCATGCCAAAGGCGGACTATCGTTTTTGCGTAACTCTTCTCCAATGCATTCATGCTCCACGCAAAGACAAGACAGATAAAGGACAGCATCGTCCGTCTCTCACCTCTTCCGCACCTGCAAATATTTTTTCTGGCGTCGATTGGCGACGTGTGGACACTTTTTGCCAATCACGCCTTCGACATCGCGCATAGTAGCGTTGACTTGACCAAAAAGAGAATCATCGCTACCGTGAATCTCCGCGCACACCCGTCATGAGCGTCACCATCGATGATCTTCGTCCAATGTTCCCACAGTGGTCCGATGACGAGATCGCTGCCGTTTTGCAGACGCGTACCGGAAACATTGAAGAAATTTTGGCCGACTTGCTTGCACGCCCTGTTTCGGACGCGCACTTGGCTCGATTCCTTTCCGAAACGGAGGCAACCGACACGCGATTCACGGTCGTCGCGCCGCTGCCGATCGTCGCGCCGCTGCAACCGGTCGAACCGCCGACATACAACGAATCTGTCCAACCACGCCCGCGACGACGTCATCAACACGGCATCTATACACCCCTTCTTGACTAAACATATCTGGTACAGCCAGCGACGAATGAGACGCTGACAATTAGAGATATCCGCATCATGCAAAAAAAAATCCTCTCAAGCTACCGTATGCCATCATCTTCCCAAAAGCAAACATCTGGCGTAGATGGTCGCGCCTGAACATTTGAGCGGGCGAGTTTTTTGTCGACTTTGTCATCCTTTTTGAAATTGCACGGCACCCAGTCGTCGTCGGGCTTGTGTGCATCGGAAAAGCTCACATTGCGCTCTTCGATGTGACAATACGACGATTCTTCGCGCGGCCGTTTGACACTTTTCGCATGATTGTCCGAAATCGACGGGGGCGGATTGGTGATGGAATGGATGAAGCGCATGAGCGAAGTGTTTGTGCACACCTCACCGGAAGATAATTGATGCATCATTGAGGTTTGCTTCAGCATGGCAAGGCTGACCGTCTTCTGATTGGACATGTGCATATGGGTGCAGTTGAGCATGATTCCACACACCTCGGCTAGACAAGTCGCGAGGTAAACTGTTCCCGATGTGCTTGTTCGCACGCCCTCACTTTCTAATACTCGCACGGTACCTTTTACTAGCTTCTTATCCAACAGAGCATATTTGGGATCGGCCTGTATGTTCTGGTTGACATTTATGAGCGCGCGTTGGAACACTTTCATCACACTCTTAATTTTGTGTTGTTGCACACAGAGCCCACTGTCCGTGTACCGTGTGACGGGATCTTCCGACATTGCAAACATGATAAGAAGCACATGTCGAGCGAGTAACCGTTCGACACTCATAAGTTTGGCATACTGTGCGGCACATCTTACAAACGCGGTCGCAAAATCGTGCATGTACAGTTTGACTTCCTCTTTGAATCGTGGCGGATCTTTGAAAAAAAACTTGAGATCAAAATCCATTTCTTTCAAAAAATCGAGCAAAAAAATTTTTGGGGGTGGCGCGCGGACAACGCATGCTCAACGTTTCGTACTGTCACGTTAGACGGTCAGTTCGGCTGGCGGTGCTAGACAAATTGTGGCAAGTGATGGACAACCATGTTGTTGTCTCATAACTCTCCGTGCGCAAAACTGCACGAAAGTCGAGCAAAAAATATTTGCTCAAGTAAAAATGCGAGCATGTGAGCACTTTGGCACGGTCCCATGGAATGGACGCATCGACAAAAGTGTGCGCCAGGAATTGATGGAGAAACTTATGGAGGGGGAACCCGTCACGCTGAAGATCGAGTTTGATGGTGATTTGGTCGACAAGAGTGCTGACGCTTCCGCAAATGTAGCTGAAACCAACATATTCGAAAAAGACATTGGAACCCTAACCAAAATTTCACAAAAAGACAAGCGGCAAATGTGGAAAGAATGGCAAAAACCGAGCATCCCATCCAACTCCAACATGCAGCCGATGCTAACTCAAATTTATAAAGAAGACAAACACGCTTACGACATTTGGCAAAGTATACAGCATGCTCTCGGCTCGACGGGCGACCTCGATCTGGAGAGTAATGTTGAGGCGAATGTAGATTATTTGGGGTCGTCCACGATTGTCGGTGGCGTAGTGGTGAACGGTACACCGACGAAGACGAAGCCACATTGGCACGCTCCACCCGTGATAAACCTGCACGTGTACGGAGAGACGCAGAAACATTACAAGTTTGTAAATTGGCAGGACATGGAGAATGAAAAAAACGAAATGGTGCGAAAATATGTTAAAGATCATCCACATACCAAGGAAACTCAGGAACAACTCGGAAAGAAGTTCGACCTGCGCAACAAGTTGCAGTTGACAGAGAAGGACATGCCAATACACAAGGTGTTCACGGCAGAGATCGGGCACGGCCTAGCCGCCAATTGCGTCATCTTTCCGCCCGGATGCCTGCATTTCATTACAACGGTCGCAGCGACCGAGGGCAAGAAGAAAGATCTCTATCTGGGGGTGGGTGCGTATTTTGTCTTTGCCGATCGAGCATTCGTCAACTATGCGATTCGACGCATGAATGAAGCTCTCAAGTATCAGAGCTGGACCGAGCAGCTGCAACGCGATCGCGCGATCGAAATCACAAAGGAAATGTGCAGCAATTGGGCATACTCATTAAAGAAAGCAAAAAACCAAGTATGGTTGAACCAATCTCACACGCAAGTGCCGGTGCGCATCAAGGACACCGCCCGGAAGATCCCGAGAAATGCAGCACACCTCCGGCACACCGTCAGTGAACTGCTTGATAAACGAAAGCCGCCGCCACTGCCGTCAAAGCCGTCCAAAAAAGCGAAACCGACAACATCGACTCACACCACGCCAGAATCGCACTGCTGCAACTGCAAAAAAATACTGGCGAACGAATCTTGGATCATCGGCTGCGAGCACGTCGGCGACGGTGGAGCGGACTGTCCGAATTGGTCGTGCGAAGCATGCGCCGGCGTGAAACGGGGATTCGGGAACGACCCCACGGAGAAATGGTTTTGTCCGACACACGGCGGCCCCATGACGCAGGACTTGCGTTGCTACCTTTGCTTGAAAGTGCTGTCGAAAACAGATGGCACGCAAGTTGAGGATTGGATGATCGGCTGCGAGCACGTCAGCGATGGCGGGGCGGATTGTCCGAATTGGTCGTGCGAAGCATGCGCTGAGTTGACCGGCGTGAAACGGGGATTCGGAAACGACCCTGCTGAGAAGTGGTTTTGTAATACACATGGCGGGCCGCTTAAGCCTGCCCGACGCACTGGCTGACACTCCGGTGCGAAATTTTTTCTATTGAGTACAGACAGAAGATGAATTTTCGCGACGAACACCCCTTTGAACATCGTTGCAACGAATCCAAAAAGGTCCGCGCGAGATATCCCACCCGTTTACCAGTCATATGCGAACGCCACGCGCAGACGGGCGCATCGTTACCCAAGTCAGACAAGCGAAAATTTCTGGTGCCGCGCGATCTGTCGATGGCGCAATTCAGCATGGTGATACGAAAGCGTCTGCAAATCGAAGCATCCACTGCCTTATTCCTCACGACGCAAAATGGCATTTTGCCACCCGTAACGCAGCAGCTACACATCGTGTACGACGAGCACCGCGATGATGACGGCTTTCTGTATCTCCATTACTCCGCCGAGAACACGTTTGGTTGATGCTGACCGCCAGAACAGAAAACCTTGTCACGTAACAAAGCGGTCACGTGATTGTGAGCTTTCACTCACTTCTTTTGCCAGATCGACGTCGCCGGGTCGAAGCGATTCTGCGCTTTTGCTTCTTGGCGTCATCGAGCATCTCTATGTGCGAGCTGGCGTAGGATGATTCCGAGGCACGGTCGGCTTTCATCTTTTTGCGCATGACGCGCGTCGACGGTGTTGTTGCGTGTGTCCGACACCAGACTACGTTCTCACTCGGGCGATTCACAGCAATTTTTGGGTTTACAGTTTGGAAAGGTCTTGTCCGCGGGCTGTTGCGCAAAGGTGTGGCCAGTAAAGTTTTGCAGCGGAAAATCGGTACCCTCCAACAATTCGAAGACATCGTCCTCCAGCTGAAATCTGCGCACCACTCGGCTGTATCCGCGCAGGAACTCCTCCAAGAGCTGCAGCTTTTCGTGGTTGACCTCATCCTTGCGGCTGCCGTTGACCTGCGCCACCTTGATGTACTTTTGGAGTGTGAGTACCAGTAGATGTGAATCGGCCACTCGGTCTTCGACAACGAATACTTTGGCGCAGAGAACAATGAGTCGATGTCCGACCTAAGCATGGCAAACGCGCATTTGTGGGTCTTGGTAAACGGTTTGGTGGATGATTTTTGGACACAAAAGGCGGTACTCCGGAAAGGGGTCGAGCAGTGCCCGGATGAGCTCGAGACGTTCGGGCGCCTGAACTCATCTTTCCAATAAGAGATATTTTTTCACGTGTTCGCGGGGGGGGGGAGTGGGGCTTGCACAAAAGCAAGAGCGGTCAAGGAAAAGAAGCGACTAGACACAAGAAGTTCAATTCTACTGTATGCGGCATCGTTCACACAATTCGATTTTTTTTTGCTAGGAAACAAACGCTTAATGAGGCCGTGTTTCGTCTTTTCGATGTACAAGGGATTGTCTGGATACACCACCTGCCTTCAGAAAAAGGTACATCGACTCAAGACGGAATTTCCTTCTGCCACGTTCGTCGTAGTGAGCGATGAAGAAACGACTAAAGCTTGTGTGCAATTTGTTGATGGCGACGTCATTTGGCGCTCGTATGCAATGGACAAAAAGACCGCCAATACGGGCATGGCATCGTTCGCGCGTTTTCACGCCATCTTCGATCCACAATACATTGACAGGACGATGATCGTGCTGGATGTCCACGATGACATTGAATTGCAGTTGAAGTACATCAGGAGCGGGCTCTTGCGACTCATAAAAGCCGGTCGAAGCGTGTTCTTCATGTATGCAAAGTCGGACGATTCGTCGTGTCCCTATGAATGTTCTGCGCACAAGACGATACATACCCATCGAGACGCCGGATTCTCGTTGTGGAACCCGAGCAGCTTAAGAAGGGACAATGTGGACAAATTCTGTGAATTTTGGGTCATGATCCAACAAACATACAACGCATACGGTTATGGAGCGGATGAAGTGTTGATGGACTACTTTTTCCAATGGATCATACCGGACATTTCCAAAGAGCAGGTCCTCGTCCGGAACAAACTGTTGGCCTGTGAGTGTCACGAACAAGCGCCAACCCGTGTGATCTCGAAGGAGAGGTCCGTACAACCCATTGCAAGAGTCAAATTTATCGGACGCGACGATATGTACATTTGTTCAAGGATGGAGTTCTTCGACGACAACGTGCGTCGCGAGGAATCGTGTTGAATTTGTTCGCGAGGAGGGGGGGGCTGTCGATGTGTTATTTCGAATTGGAATTCAATTTCAGTTTCATGGGTAGTCGGGCGTCAATGCGAGCGTGCTGCCAAGAAACTTTTTTTGTTCAAACACCGACGGCTTCAGGTGGAACAACATGAATTCTCAATGTACATCTTTTTGAGTGCACCGCACGAGCAAGGCAACGATGATGTTCGAAATTCGGCAGCTCGCTGCCAACCATATCAAGTTTCACATCAAGAGCTGGATTTGCTTTTGCAAATAAAAATGGTCACACCGCTTCACTGATTTGTAAACTGTACAGATCTTCGGATCCGATTGGATATGTGGACGATTTGCCCGTATCCCATCTCACAACTGCCCATCCCGGTCCATTCGCCTCAGTGATGCGATCCGTCGCGTATTCTCTTCCGGTGTTATCACCGACTAGATGTCCGTCCGCATCCGTGAAGCCGATGACTAGTCCGCAAACGCGTGGTTTGGGGCGTAGGTCGCTGATGGAGTCGATATCGTCTCTCCATTTCTTAGTGTTCCAGTGCCTCCCTCGTCGGACCTTGAGTCCAATGTAGACATTCGACGATGTAACGTCCACTCCCTGTGTCCCAAGAGCGTTTGCTGATAAATTATCGTGGTTCACAAGATTGTTCGCTTTGCGTTTGAGATACATCACGCGTTGTTGTCTGTTCCATTCGTCGCGGTTCTGATGCTGTTCTCTGTAGCGTTGCATGTACTCGGCATTACACTTTCGACGTCGTTGCTGCATTTCATACGCCCGTAACAACTCGTCGTTACTCACATTCATCATTCAACTCTTATTATTCGCGTAAAAATAAATTCGCTGACATCAAACGCGACATGACACACAAAAGTGACGATCTAAAAATGACAGCTACTACATGAAGTGCCACAACCAAGTTGAGACGTGCCGCATTTTTGAGTGCTCGGAACGATCATTGATGCGATGGGTCGACCGGTTCGAGGACGAAGGAACGGTCGAACGCCGACCTCGTCCAAGCATCGCCAACAAGGTAGAACAACGACACGTAAACTTCATTCTCAAACGCGTCAAACAACGTCCTGCCATCACAATGAAAGATCTGCATGTGGAGGTATTGGAGCGTTTTCGGGATTTGGACATTTCACGAGTTCATGTCGGGAACATCGTACGGGACAACAATGTGACTTTG